>Ga0164293_10000462_pt1 | contig 32291 bp, 24 predicted proteins | sample GEODES118metaG_FD_111487 | JGI IMG/M metagenome (GOLD analysis project Ga0164293, IMG submission 111487) | Eutrophic lake water microbial communities from Lake Mendota, Wisconsin, USA - GEODES118 metaG | ecosystem: Environmental > Aquatic > Freshwater > Lake | place: USA: Lake Mendota...
CGTGCAGGGCATCCTGCAGCGCTACAAGGACCTGCAGGACATCATCGCGATTCTCGGCGTCGACGAACTGAGCGAGGACGACAAGCTCACCGTGAGCCGCGCCCGCAAGCTCGAGCGCTTCCTCAGCCAGCCGTTCTACGTGGCCGAGGTGTTCACCGGCTTCCCCGGCGTCACCTGCAAGCTCGAGGAGACCATCGAGAGCTTCGAGCGCATCTGCAATGGCGAGGGCGACGACCTGCCCGAGGGCGCGTTCATGTACGTCGGCAGCCTCGACGATGCGCGCAAGAAGGCCGACAAGATGGCTGCGGCCGTCTGATCCGGCGTCGTTTCAAGCTTGGATGAATCAAGAGCCCCGGCCTCTCAGGTCGGGGCTCTTTCTCATCCACAGGAAGAATGTTCGAATTCTCGTGATGGCATCAGGGCAGTTTCCGCGCGTCTCGCAAAAGGGCCCATCTGCACCGAGATGGATCGCGAGCCCTTCCGGAACTCTGATGCCTTCCTGCCGCGCCGCCCGGCAACGCAGAAAGCGTTCAGAGACAAGGGTCACCCGAGCTGCCCGGTCGCCGATCAGCTGAAGCGACCGGGCAGCACGCGGGTCAGACATACTTCCGCAGGCTCGGTATTTCTGAGGTGCGCAAGCATGTCTCCCAACCGGAAGAAGCCCATTGTCGAACCGCAGTCCGTGCGCGCCCTTCAAGGCCTGCTCGAGACGCACTATGCCACGCTGCGACAACTTGCCTCGCGCATCCTGGCACAGCGACGCCTGATGCAGCGCGCGGCGGGCCCGGACCGCGTGAGTCCCACCTCGCTGGTCGCCGAGGCCACGCTGCGCCTGCTGCTGCAGCGGAAGGCGATCGAGGACCCCGAGCACCTGCACGGACTTGCGGCGCTCTCGATGCAGCGCTCGCTGAACGATCGCGCGCGTCGTCGTGGCGCCAAGCGACGCACGGTGCCCGCGGACGCTGCCATCGCACGGCCATCGGCCGCGGCGGAGGAGCCCGATGATTCGGTTCGCGAGTCGCTGGCGGCGCTCAGTCGCACCAGGCCGCGTCAGGCGCAGGTCGTGACCCTGGTGGGACTGAGGGGACTCACGATCGCCCAGGCAGCCAAGGAACTTGGTGTCAGCACGCCGACCGCCGAGCGTGATCTTCGCGCCGCGCGACTCTGGCTGGCCCAGCGCCTCGCGGCGCGGTAGTCGCGCGTGGTTCAGGACGATGCGGGCGCGAGCGCCTCGAGCCGCTTGCGCCACGATGCGGCCGATTCCCGTCGCTGCGGCGTCGGCTCCGATGCACCCCACCCGTCGTGACACTTCACGAGCGCCTCAAGCACCGTTCGGCGCCGTGAAACGGGCGCTTCGCAACGCTCGAGCCCCTCCAGCGCGGATCGCAACTGCACGTCCGCCTCGGCCCAGCGCTTCAGGTCCACAAGGATGCTGCCGCGACGCGCCAGGAACACCCAGCGACGCGGATCGTCCTCGCCGCTGACCTTCTCGATCATCGCGACGGCTTCCTCGGCAAGCGGCAACGCCTCCTGCGGCCTGCCGCCGTCCTGCGCCGCGCGGGCCAGATTGTTCAGGCCGGTCGCCAGATCCGGATGGTCGCCGCCCGGCGAGACTCGCCAGATTCGCACCGCCTCGCGAAAGGCGCTCTCGGACTCCACTGCACGCCCTGCGTCGCGCAGCGCAAAACCAAGCATGTTCTGGGCGCGCGCCACCTCGGAATGATCCGCTCCGTAGGCCTTGCGTGCCGTCTCCGCGGCCTGCGAGAGCAGTTCGATCGCCTCGGGGCCGCGGTCCATGCGCTGCAGCAGGTCCGCCAGGTTGATCTCGACCAGGGCGATGTTCGGATGTCCCGCGTCGAGCCCGCCACGCAGGATGCGCAGCGACTCGCGCAGGCTCTTTTCCGCGGCGGGCAGTTCACCCAGGTCCTTCTGCAGCAGGCCCAGGTTGTTCCAATCCATCGCAAGTTCAAGATCATCCGATCCGAGCCGCTTCAGGTTGATCTTCAGCGCATCCTCGATCGGATCCTGCGCTTCCTTCAGGCGACCCGTGCCCTGCAGCAGCATGCCCAGATTTCCGAGCGTGCCGGCACGCACCTCGGGGCGCGCGTCGGCGGAAGCGTCGAGCGCCTGAAGCACCTGCCGATAGATCGATTCGGCTTGCTCCACCTCGCCACGCTCCTGCAGGCAGAGGGCCAGGTCGTTGCGAGCCTGCAGGGTGAGCGTCGCACCCGGGCCATCGACCACCTGGTGGATCTCGATCGATTCCCGCATCGCGGCCTCTGCCGCAGGCAAGTCTCCCAGCGCCTGCAGGCACAGGCCCAGTCGATGCAGCGCCTCCGCAAGCCCCGAGCGCTCCGATGCATCCGCGCCGCGGAACAGCGCGACGGCCCGCTCGAGGGCCGGACGGGCCTCCTGCGCAAGGCCGATCTGCAGGCGCGCGGCACCGATCGCCAGCTCGATCCGGGCGGCCTCCTGCGCGCGCCCGGCGAACTCGCCCTTGGTCAACCTCACGGCCGCGGCATCCAGCGCGTCGCGCACCCGGACGTCCTGTTGTCCACCCGGCCTCCAGGGATCCGCCGCACCGAGCATCTGCACCAGGAAGTCCGTCACCGCGCGCGAGGCGCGTGCCTCGCCACGCGCCACGATCGCGGCGCGCACGCTGACCACTGTCGCCGCGATCAACGACGCGACCACGATCGCCGCGGCGGCGACACCCCACCGATGGCGTCGCGCGAACCGGGCCGCCAGATAGGCGGCGCTCGCGGGACGCGCCTGCACGGGCCGACCTTCCAGATGGCGATCGATGTCCTCGACCAGTTCGGAAACCGATCCGTATCGGCGTCCCGGCTCCTCCTCCATGCAGCGGCCCACGATGGCGTCCAGATCGCCTCGCAGCGCGGTCACGATCGAATCGGCCGTGCATCCTCGCGCCGCGCAAGCCTGCGACGCCGCGGCCGCATCCAGCCGCAGCCACTGCAGGAATCGCTCGGATGGTCGCCTGAAGGCACCGGTCACCAGCCGTCCATCCGCGCCGCGGGCCGGCTCCCGATCGAGCGGCCGCACGCCTGCCAGCATCTCGCCAAGGATCACCCCCAGCGCCCACACGTCGCTGCGCACCTCCGCGCGCCCCTGGGCCTGCTCGGGTGCCATGTAGGCGGGCGTTCCAAGCGCCACCTCGCCCACCGTGGGTTGCGTGACCAGCGGGTTCGTGGCGTCGATCGCCTTGGCGATGCCGAAGTCGATCACGCGCGGCTGCACCACGCCGCGCTCGACGCCCACGAGGATGTTGGATGGCTTCAGGTCGCGGTGTAGCACCCCGCGCTCGTGCGCGTGCATCACGCCCAGCGCCGCCTCGCGGAAGAGCCGCAGGCGCGCCTCGACACCCAGCCGCTCCAGGTCCGCATGCACGGTGATTGGCACGCCCGCCACCAGCGGCATGGCGAACCATGGCCGGCCATCCTCGGCCACACCGGACTCGAAGACGGTCGCCACCGCGCGGTGATCCATCATCGCCAGCGCCTGCTGCTCCGCGCGGAACCGCGCCAGCACGCTCTGGCTGTCCATGCCTCGCTTCAGCAGCTTCACGGCGGCCAGCCGCCGCACGGGCCGATGCTGCGCGCCCAGCAGCACCACGCCGTAGCCGCCCTGCCCCAGTTCGCCCACGATCTCGAAGGGCCCCAGGCGATCCGGCACGCTCTCGTCGCACGATGATTCGCCCGGATCGGTGTGACCGATGGAACCCGAGGTGCGAAGATCCGCGGCCTCGTCGGTGAACCCGGCGGCCTCGAGTCGACGCAGCAATGCTTCAGGATCCAGCGGCATCGGCGCGGTTTCGCTCAGCGCTCCTGCGCCCACGCCGCCGCGCGGAAGCGGCTCACGCGTCCCTCCGCATCGAAGTAGACGGCCCAGGCGCGCGCGTCGGCATCGGTGGGGAACACCACGCCCGTCGCCAGCGTGCTCAGGTTGTCGCCATATTGCCAGCGCGTCTCGGGCACGATCACCTTGCCCTGGTCGGTGCGGGCTTCGTAGCGACTGCTGGGCTCACCCAGAAGATCCTCCACCTGCACCTGCGTCATCCCGACCTTCAGTCGAGCCCAGTTCTCCTGGTAGCGCGACTCGCAGGCGCAGAGGAGCGTGATCAGGACACCTGGCACGAGCATTCGCGGGGCCATGGCAGGAGAGTACGCGCGCATGGGAGCGCGTGTTACGATCGGGCCTGGAGATCTCGTGGGCGATCGGATCTATCGAATCTGGTGCGAGGATGGACCGCGTCACGACGCGGTGCCCGCCAGCCGACTGCCGCTGCTGGTGGCCTCCGGGCATCTCGACATCGAGGATCGGATCGCGCCGGGCGGCACCGAGGAATGGTGCGAGGGCTGGCAGTTCGAAGGGCTCTTCGAGCCTCCAGTGGTGCAGGCCCTTCGCGTGCACCACGAATCCCTCGCGCGGATGCGTCGCTCCATCAAGGGCGGATGGATCACCGTCATGGAGTACCGCGAACAGCGTGATCGACTGCTGCGCTCCGAGGCCGGCGTGGAGTTCTGCGCGTGGGCAAGCCGCCCGCGACCGGATGTCAAGCGCGCCGGCGCGCAGACGGAACTGCAGAAGGCGGCGTCGGAGGGTGCCGAGGCGGAGCGGCAGGCCGAGATCGCGAGGCGCCGACAGGCCACGCATGACGGAGCCGCGCCCGCAAGCCCGGGACCGCAGACCACGCAGGGCGAGACGTCGATCCTCTCGTTCCGCCGCAACATGGGCCGGATCCTGCATGGCGACCTGCCCGCGTGGGTCGACCCCGGCACGGTGCTGCAGGCGTGGCGCCACCACGGCGTGCGCTACGCGATCACGGCCGCCGCGCTCGCATTGCTGCTGGATCCGCTGGAGCCCGTGCTGCAGGCGCAACGATGGATGGTCGCCCTGATGGGGCTGGGCGCCATCGCCAGCATCCTGCTTCAGGTGGCCTCCTCGGATCGCGACCGCACATGGGCCACGCGCTTCGCCGCGTGCCTGCTCGGCATGATCGCGTTCACCATCGTCATGATGGTGTGCATGGAAGTCGACATGGAGCGCGGCTTGCTGGGCCATTTCATCCCGCAGATCGAGCCGTTGCAGGCCAAGCTCCGCGCCGCGCTCGGCCGCTGATCGCTGGTCCCGGTCGGGGCCACGTGGTACAGATTCCAGCATGAGCCTTGCCGAATCACCCCTGGCGATCGACGCGTCCGCCACACAGTCCGCCACCCAGAGGATCGTGGCTCGCCACGGCGAGGCCGTGCGTGCCGCCGCCGCGCGCGGCGTGCGACAGGTCGCCGCCCGGTGGACCACCGAGGATGGCGACGCCGCGTCGTTCGCCGACTTCTGCGACACGAACTTCGCGCCGCCGGGCGAGGCACGCACGCGCCTGCTCGACCGTCTCGAACGCGCGATGACGAGCGTGAGCGGACACCTCTACGAGATCCGCCGCGACCTTCGCTGGTGGACCGACGTGCGCACCGACAGCGTGGCCGGCGTGGATGACGTGCTGGCGAAGTTCGACCCTGCCCCCGACCTCTCGGACCAGCTCTACCGCCAGAAGGTCGGCTTCCTCGCGCTGCTGAATTTCCCGCGCAGCGATCTGGCCGAGATGCTGAAGGAGGGCGGCGACTGGAACGTGGATCGCTGGGCGGAATCGCGGCTGGCACAGAGCTTCGGCCCGCGCATTCCCACGGCGCTGAGCGAGCGCGCGAGGCGCGTGGGTCACGAGGCGAGCGTGTTCGTGTCGGGCTTCCACGTGCCGGTGGAGGCGCTGGTGGACTCGTCGGGCACGCGCTGGCTGCCCGCCGGGCGAAAGCTGCTGGCGCACTGGCTGGTGCGTGAGGAAGTCAAGGCGAACTATGGCGACCGCGACCACGGACTGGCGCGCCAGCGTGCATTGATGTGGGTGATGGCGCGGCACATCGACGGCACCATTCCCGCCAGCGTGATGGATGGTTCGAACACGCTCGACTGGGACAGCGAGCGCAACACGATCGGCGGCAAGCCCGCGACGAACCTGCATGGCCCCCAGCGCTACGCGCACTGGCTCGCGCACCGCGACCTGGCGTTCGAGTTCGACCGCCTCTACCCCGAGGCCCCCACCGCCATCGCGCGCAAGTTCGACCTGGACCGCGAGATTCCCGAGACCGAGGTGGAGCGCCTGCTCACCGACCTGCTTGGCCATCCGATCATGGCGAAGGTCACCGACTGGCTGCGCAAGCGCCTGGGCCGCGATCTTGAGCCACACGACATCTACTTCGAGGACATCGCCGAGGTGAAGCCCGCCGAGGAGATGAACGCGGCGGTGAAGCGCATGTTCCCCGACGAGAAGGCCTTCGAGCGCAAGTTGCCCGAGGTGCTGAAGCGGCTCGGCTTCAAGCCCGACGAGGCGGAATTCCTCGGCTCGCGCATCCGCGTGGAGATCGCTCGCGGCAGCGGTCATGCGATGCGACCGGGCATGCCCGAGTACGGCGCGTGGCTGCGCACCAGCCGCCTCGACGCCGAGCTCGGCTGGGATGGCTTCGACACCGCCATGCACGAGCTCGGCCACAACCTGGAGCAGCTCTGCAGCACGCACTTCGCGCCACGGCCCCTGCTGCGCGGCGTGCCCAACACCGCATGCACCGAGGCGTTCGCGTTCCTGTACCAGTCGCTCGGCCGACAGGTGCTCGGACTCGAGACCAACGAGCAGGCCGCACGAGCGTTCCACGTGGACAGCCTCGCCACCATGCTGGCGGCGTTCCAGATCGCGGGCCCGAGCCTGCTGGAACTGCACACCTGGCGCTGGATCTACGCGAACCCGAAGGCCACGCCAGAGCAGCTGCGCGACGAGGTGCTCGCGATCGCCGGGCGCCTGTGGAAGCGCTTCTACGAGCCGCACTTCGGCAAGGATCCCTACCACATCCTCGCTGCGTACCAGCACATGGTGGGCCACCCGCTCTACCTGGCCGACTACACGATCGGCCACGTCATGAGCCACCAGATCCGCTCGTTCCTGAACGGCCGCGACCTGGCCACCGAGACCCGTCGCATCACCAGCATCGGCAGCGTCACGCCCGATGCCTGGATGCGCAAGGCCGTGGGCGAGCCGCTCTCCATCGAGCCGCTCGCGCGCAACGCGGCGGCGGCGATCGCCGCGCTGGCACCCTGAGCGGGCCACGCGCCGGATCCGGCGTGGACCGGCTGCGGCGGCGGCTACACTTGGCGACCCAGGCACGCGTAGCTCAGCGGATCAGAGCATCGGTCTTCGGAACCGAGGGTCGCAGGTTCGAATCCTGCCGCGTGCGTTCCCGGCCTCCGGGGCTACTCTTCCCGCCCCCATGCCCATCGTCACGGCCACCAACATCCGCGTCACGCTCGGGGCGAAGCAGGTGCTCGACGGCGCCACCATCGCCATCGAGCCCGGCGAGCGCGTCGGCCTGGTCGGCCGCAACGGCTGCGGCAAGACCACCCTGCTGAAGGTTCTCTGCGGCACCGCCAAGTTCGACTCCGGCGACGTGAGCGTGCAGCGCGGCACCCGTCTGGGATACATGGCGCAGGAGCACCGCTTCGACGCCGGCGACACGCTGCGCAGCGCCGCGGCGAAGGCCATGGCCGAGGCCGACCGGGCGAAGACCGAGCTCGACGAGGTGTTCGAGGCGATGGCCACGGCCGAGGGCGTCGAGTTGCAGCGCCTGATGGACCGTCAGGTCGAACTGGAGGAGGCCATCGAGCGCGGCGGCGGCTGGAGCAACGACCTCCTCTTCGACGCCGTGCTGCACGGTCTCGGCTTCGAGGACGCGCAGTTCGACATCCCGATCACCGGGCTCAGCGGCGGCCAGAAGGCGCGACTCAGCCTTGCCCGCCTGCTGCTGCAGAACCCCGACGTGATCATGCTCGACGAGCCCACGAACCACCTCGACATCGAGGGGTGCAAGTGGCTCGAGAACTTCCTGGCCGAGACCTTCAAGGGCGCGGTGATCGTGATCAGCCACGACCGCCGACTGCTCGACCGCGTGGTGCACCGGATCGAGGAGATCCACGAAGGGCGCGTGCGCAGCTACCCGGGCAACTACGAGGCGTTCGTCGCGCTTCGTGCCGAGCGCCACCTCACGCAGATGCGCGTGCACGAGAAGCAGCTCGACCGCATCCGCAGCGAGGAGCGCTACATCCTCCGCTACAAGGCCGGCCAGCGCGCCAAGCAGGCCCGCGGCCGCGCCACGCGCCTCGAGCGCTTCAAGCGCGACGAGCTGGTCGAGCGCCCGATCGAGCTCGATTCGATGCAGATCCGCCTGCCGAGCGGCCCGCGCGTGGGCGACTCGGTGCTGGTGGCCGAGCAGATCGGCAAGACACTCGGCGACCGGCAACTCTTCAGGACCTTCGACCTCTTCATCGCGCCGGGCGAGCGCATCGGCGTGATCGGCCCCAACGGCGCGGGCAAGACCACGCTCATCCGGACGCTGCTGGGCGAGCTCGAGCCCGACACCGGCACCATCAAGCGCAGCCCCAAGATGCACGCGGGCTGGTTCCGCCAGACGCATGAGCATCTGGACCGCTCGCTCACGATCTGGCAGCACCTGCAGCGAACGGTGCCGGCGCGCCCAGGAGGGGCCAAGCTGACCGAGCAGGAGGCGCGCAACATGGCGGGCGCCTTCCTGTTCAGCGGCAGCGAACAGGAGAAGGTGCTCGGCGAGCTCTCGGGCGGCGAGCGTGCGCGCGCAGTGATCGCGGGACTGGTCGCCGGCGGCCACAACCTGCTCGTGCTCGACGAGCCCACGAATCACCTCGACATTCCGAGCGCCGAGCGGCTGGAAGAGGCGCTCGCGATGGATCCCGACGACGGCGGATTCGACGGCGCGCTGCTGCTGGTGAGCCACGATCGCGCGCTGCTCGCAAGCACGTGCGAGAAGCTCATCGTGGTGGACGGCCACGGCGGGGCCACGCTCTTCGACGGCACCTACGACGAGTGGGAGGAGCGCCGCGCCGCCGAGGCGAAGGCCGCCACGAAGGAGTCCACGAAGCGACCGGCACCCGCCGCGAAGTCGGCGCCCAAGGCGGCGGAGCGCACGTCGGCCCCCGGCCCGAAGCCCAAGCGCTCGCCGCTCGACAACCGGAGCGCGGACGACCTCGAGGCCGCCATCGCCAGGTTCACGGCACGCCGCTCGCAGATCGACGAGGAACTCGCGAGCCCCGCACTGGCCCGTGATCGCGCGAAACTCGACAAGCTCGTGAAGGAACGCGAGAAGCTCGAAGCCGATCTTGCCGCCCACGAGGAGGCCTGGCTGCGCAAGGCCGAGACCGGCTGACGCTCAGCCGGCGAGCCACTCGCGCGCCGTCTGCAGCAGCAGGTAGACGTTCAATCCAACGATGACGGCGGCGATCGTCCACGCGATCGCCGACAGCATCGGCCCGTTCGCGAAGCCGCCCATCTTCCCGCGATCACCGGTGAAGCGCACCAGTGGCACCACCGCGAATCCCAGCTGCATCGACAGGATCACCTGGCTCAGGATGAGCAGCTTGCCCACCCCCTGCTCGCCCGCGATCGAGGCCACGATCACCGCCGGCACCACCGCCACAAGTCGCGTGACAAGCCGGCGCATCCATGGCTTCAGGCGCAGATCCAGGAACCCCTCCATCACGATCTGGCCCGCCAGCGTGCCCGTGAGCGTGCTGGCCTGACCACTCGCCAGCAGGGCCACCGCGAACAGGGTGCTGGCGGCGGGAATCCCCAGCGCCGGCGACAGCAGCCGGTAGGCGTCGCTGATGTCGGCCACATCCGCATGCTCGGTGCCATGGAACACCGCCGCCGCGAGCACCAGGATCGCCGCGTTGATCAGGAAGGCAAAAAGCAGCGACACCGTCGAGTCGATCGTGGCGAAGCGCACCGCGCGCGCCTTGCCTTCGTCGGTGCGCTCGTAGGCGCGCGTCTGCACCACGCTTGAGTGCAGGTACAGGTTGTGCGGCATCACCGTGGCGCCCAGGATCCCGATCGCGATGTAGAGCATCGACGGGTCGGTCACGATCGCGGGCGTTGGCAGAAGGCCGCCGACCACGCCCGACCACGCGGGATTCGACACCACCAGCTCGTACGCGAAGCATGCGCCGATCGTGGCCACCAGTCCGCCCACGATGCACTCCAGGATCCGGAAGCCGCGGCTCTGCAGCAGCAGCACCACCATCACGTCAAGCACGGTGATCAGCACGCCGACCACCAGCGGAATGCCGAAGAGGAGATTCAGCGCGATCGCGGATCCGATCACCTCGGCCATGTCGCACGCGGCGATCGCGACCTCGCAAAGGCCCCACTGCGCGAACCCCCACGCCCGTCCCGAGCTGTCGCGGCAGGCCTGCGCCAGATCGCGCTCCGCCACCACACCCAGCTTCACCGACAGGTGCTGCAGCAGGATCGCCATCAGGTTGCTCAGCAGGATCACGCTCAACAGCGCGTATCCGAAGCGGGCCCCGCCCGCCAGATCGGTGGCCCAGTTGCCAGGGTCCATGTAGCCGACCGACACCAGCAGCCCCGGCCCCGCGAACGCGGCCATCGTGCGCCAGAAGCCGCCGGCGCGCGCCACCGGCACGCTCGCGTGCACTTCGGGCAGCGAGACGCAAGCCGCCGTCCGAAGCCATCCGGTCCGTGCGATCTGCTCCGCGCCGTGCTGCGACATGGACGCCAAAGATACTGGCCCCAAAAGAAGCCCGACCCAAGCAGCGAGACTTGGGTCGGGCCAGCGGTGGATGACGTGTGCGATCCGGCTTCAGGGCGCCTCGGGCACCTCCGGAGCGGAGACCGCGCTGTCGGGCTGCGCCGCCAGGGCGAGCGATTCGCGCTCGAGCATCTGGCAGGCATCGAGCTGGCCGTCGTGATCCTCGTCGCGGCCATAGCCACGCGCGATCTCGACCCAGTCGGGAATCCTGTTGGCGTTGCAGTCGGTCTCGCAGCCGTCCGGCAGCCCGTTGCCATTGGCGTCGCTGCTCCAGCCACGCGCGATCGACTCGGCGTCCGGCACGCCATCCTGATCGCAGTCGGCGCGATCCAGCATCACCGCGCCCACGCGCACCACGCCGTCACTGAAGGCATCCGTCTCGGCACCGTCCGCGGAGCCTCCGTGCACTCGGACGTCCGCACCCTCGCCGTGCAGGCTCCAGAACTTCGGCGACAGGTTGCCGTCGAAGATCGCGTCCTCGATGCGGGCGGAGCCGCCGAGCAGATACATCGCGCCGCCGCTCTCGGCCGAGGCGTTGCGGCGGAACTCGCCGCCTCGCACGCGCACCTCGGCGCCCTCGGCATACACGCCGCCACCCCAGGCGCCCGAGACGAGCCGGTTCGACTCGACCTGCGTCTCGAACAACTCGATGGAGCCGAGTTTCGCGCTCACGCCGCCGCCGAAGGTTCCAGCCGCGTTCTCGCGAACCACGCATCCGTCCAGATGCACGTCGCTCCGTTCGCTCTCCACGGCACCGCCAGCGGTCTCCGCGCGGTTGGACTCGAAGCGGCAGTCCTCGAAGCGAACGCGCGCGTTGCTCGCGCTGGCGCCGCCACGATTGTCGATGAACCGGCACGAGGTGAATCGGGCCGCACCGTCCAGAACGGACGCCCCGCGGCCCGATTCCCCCCGGCCTCCCTGGAAGGTGATGCCGTCGAACTGCACGGAACCGCCGCGCACGCGCGCGACCGGCCCGGTGACGCCATCGCCAACCAGACTCGTGGACCCCGCACCGCCCACCCCCCACAGGTGGAGCGTGCGCTCCTGAAGATCGATTCGCTCGCGATACACGCCCGGCGAGACCAGGATCGTCGCGCCCTCCGGCGCCGCATCGATGGCCTGCTGGATCGTCGCGAAGTCGCCTGGCACGGCGATCGCCTGCCGCACCTCGCCTGCCAGCGTGGTGCGCCACGCGGCGTCGGCAACGGTGGCCGCACTGTTGGCGGAGCCGATGAAGGTGCCGTTCAGGAAGGCGAAGAAGGCACCCGCTCCCGCGACCGAGAGCGTGAAGACGCCCCACGCGCGACGATTGCGATCGTGCACCCCTCCGCGCACCTGAATGATTCCTTCGCTGTTCGGTTCCATCGCTTCGTCTCCAGAATGAGCGCACACCGACGCGGCGATGCACCTGCATCGCCGAACCATCCCGCATGAACTGATCTGGTCGTTGTCGGTCGGGCGCGACCCTCCTCGCGTCCGACCTTCCCTGCCGCGGGCATTCCCGTGCCCGCGGCCTTCCCTGACGAGCCCACCCTCCAGGGCCCGTCATCCAACGACCACACCATCCAATGCGCCGGCGGAAATGCAAGTCCGCCGCCGAATTTGCGCGAAACGGGCCGCTTTCAAGGGCTTGCGTCGCGCATGCAGGTCTTCGGCGCGTTCCGGAGGCGACTCAAGACCGCAGGACGGATTTTGGCCAGAATGCCGCCATGGCCAGGCCTCGTCTCGACTTGCGACGTCTCGCGTGGCTCGCCACGGCGTGGGTGGTGGCCACGCTCGCGGGTTGCGGTGGACCCGAGGTGCGGTTCGACACCACACCGCCACCACTCTCGACGGCATCACTCGTCTCGCTGGGCCTGCACGACGATCCCACGGCATGGGGATGCGTGGATGCGGCGCACGATCGCTATCTCGAGCAGTGGCGCGAACTCGCACGCAACGAGGCGCGCGAACTCAGCGACCGGATCCGCGAGGCGCGCGGCCCGCTGCAGCTGGGGGATCGCGAGGCGAACGGCATGGCGGATCTCTACGAGCAGTTCGCGCGCCGCCACGCCCAGCTCATGCGGCGACTCGAGACGCTCGACGACGGCCTGCTGTCCGACTGGAGCCAGTGCCTCGGCACGGAATGGGCCGATCGGCTCGCTGCCCTGCGCATCGACCGATCCATCCAGCGCGCACGCGCCGTCGCCGAGGGCGGCGGACCATCCATCCTCGACCTGCGGCTGATGATTCCCGGGCTGCAGTTCGACGACGCGACGCGCGAGGCGATCCGGCGCGAGATGCTCGACTATGCGCAGAGGCTCGAGCCGATGGCGCGGCGGCTCGCGCAAGCGCGCCTGCAGGCGCCGCTCGAGCGGCAGCGCGAGCTCGAGCGACAGCGCGGCGTCACCGACAGGCCGGAACTGAAGGCCTTCGACGAGGACCTGCGCCAGCGCGAGCGCAGGATCGTCGACGGCATGCTGCAGCTGGGTCTTGAGACGATCGACCGCCTGCAGGGGGCGCTGCCCGAAGCGTCGCGAGAGCGACTGCGCGACGCGCTGGTGGACGCGGCCGACCAGGGCAGGCCCCGATTCGGCATGGAGTTGCTGGCCCCGATCGCGGTGGAACTGAAGCCCATCGATGACACGACCCGCCGCGAGATCCGCACGGCGATCGAGGCGCACGAGACGGCCGATCGCCTGCTTCGCGAACGCTTCGCCGCGCTTGCGGCTCGCGATCCCGCCGATCCATCGCTGGCGGAGATCCGCGCGCAGCGGCGCCAGATCCTGAGGGCGCTCAACGCGAAGGTGCTGTCGCTGCTGCCGGAGTCGATGCAGCCCTCGATGAAGCGCGTGCAGGGCGAGAGCGTGGCGGAACTGCGCCGCGAGATGGACCTGATCCTGGACCCGGCCGTCGCTGCCCGACTGCAGGCGCAGCTGCCGGATCCCGAACCGGCGGCCCCCGTGCATCGCCTTCCGGTGCGCAACGGCACCAACAGCCTGCTCCAGATGCTGCCGCCGGACTTCGCGGCGTGGGCGGCCATCCGGCTGCCGGGGCTGGCCGAGGGCGACCTGGATCGCAGCGAACCGATCCGGCTGCTCGTGCAGGACGCGGGCGAGCGGTGGACCCTCGAGATGCAGACCTCGCTGCAGCGGCTGGAGCCCCTGACGAAGCCGATCACCGACTCGCTGGGCGATCCGCAGGTCTCGCTGAACGAGACGCAGCGGCGCGTGCGCGCCGCGATCAGCGAGTACGACGCGATCCGAGCCAGCCTGCAGCGCATCGAGGACGACGTGTTCGAGAGCGCCGCCGCCGTGGCGGGCCTGCAGCGCACCGATCCACGCATGGAGCGTCTGCGCGTGGAGCGTGCAACCGAGTTCGCGGGGCTCGCATGGCGTGATCTCCCCGTGCACACGCTGTTCCGGCTGGATCGCGAGGCGACCATCGATCTGCCCACCGTGGTGGAGGAGATGGCGCTGTCCGCCGGCGCCCGCGCGATCGCGGACATGATCCTGGTGGACAACGCCGTGGCCGTGATCGAGTCCAGCGAGGCGCTTCGCGCGGCGTGCGTGACGGCGCTGCGCTCGGTGGTGCTGGACCTGAAGCGCGCCACGCTGCGCGGCGTGGCGGAGCGGCAGATGGGCCCCGAGGTGGAGCGCGCCGTTCGCTCGGCCGCGACGGGCGTGGCGGTGGTGGCGCAGACGCGCATGGAACTGCAGCGCTCGCTCATGCAGCGGATCGCCGAGGCGCTCACGCCGACCGAGGCGCGCGAACTCCGACGCGCCTATTGGGAGCGTGCATTCCCCGAACTCTTCGTGGAGCGTCGGCCCTGCGAACCGGTGATCGACCGTCTGGTGGAGAGCCTGCCGCCGCAGGGCGACCTGCGCGCCGCGGCGGACGCGCTGGTGGAGGCCCGCGCGACGGCGCTGGACGCCGCGATTCCCGACCTGGTGGAGGCGCGGCGCCAGTGGATGAGCGACGCCAACCGAATTGGACGCGGCACCTTCACCGAGATCGAGCGACAGGCGCCCGCGCTCGGGATGGCGCTGCGCATCCGCGACGAGATCAACGCTCGCATGCTTCGCAGCCTCGCGAGCCTGCACGGCGACGATCCGGCGGCGTGGGAGGCGGTGGCCGCCTGGGCGCGCGAGCGCCCATTCGCCTACGAGCAGGTCAACCCTCGCCCGCCAGCCCCGAAGAAGTGACCTTCTTCCCGATCATCAGGTAGTTGAAGCCACGCAGGAAGAAGTTGCCCTCGATCGCCGCGCGGGCGAAGTCGCCGCGATCCAGCTTGCTGTTGTGGCGGACGACGCTGATCACGTCGACCATGGTGAAAAGTCGGCGCATCCGCGCGAAGAGCTCGAAACCGATCGGCATGAAGGTGCCGCCACCCCCGCCCTTGGCGCCACGGCGCTTTCGCCACGAGTCGCTCACGTAGACCGCGCAGTAGCGCCGGTCCTTCATCACGCGGTGCATCTGCCCCAGCACGCGCTCCATCGCCTCGTAGTACGCGGCGCCGTCATCCTCGCCCGACGCGTCGAGCTTGCCGATGCAGCGCGGATCGTCCGAGTAGTTGACGTGGGTGGAATACGGCGGATCCACGAAGGCGAAGTCCACGCTGGCGTCGGGCAGCGGAAGGTTGCGCGCGTCGGCCTGCCGGATCTCGTCGCGCGTGGGCGCCAGATCGAAGCCGAAACCCTTGCGCTTCATGAGCGAGCACACGTCGATGGTGGTGCCCGAACCGCACATGGGGTCGAGCACGGTGTCGCCCTCGCGGGTGTACCGAGTGAGCAACTGCCAGATCACCCAGGACGGCGTGGCGCCCACGTAGTCCTTGTCCCCCTGCACGGTCACGGTGAACCCGTCCGCATCCTTCATGTCGAAGTGCTGGCTGGGGTACTCCCAGAGCGTGCTGGGGAAGACCTTCAGGGGGGGCCGGCGCATCGGGCGAGTCTATGGAGGCCTTGAGGGGGGGCTTGTTTGGCACCCCGGGGCCGTCCTAGACTGGGGACCATGCGACGGCTAGCCCTGCTTCTGGCGCTTCTCGCGGCTCTTGGGCCGTCGTCGTTGCGCTGGCTGCATGAAGTGTCCGCGCACGGCGATGCGAGCACGCGCGAGGTGGCCTGCAGCGACTCGCATCACCACGATCACGACGCGGACCACCACGGGCACGAGGGCGATGCCCCCGCCGCACCGGTGGATACCCATGACTGCGCGGTGTGCGATGCGCTGGCCACGCTGACGCCGAGCGAGACGCCGATGGTGGCCCTCGAACTGCCATCCGCGCGTCCATGCTTCGACACGACGGCCCCGATCCTGGCCGCCAGGCCGGCGCCGCTTGCTGCGCTGCGTGCCATGCCCCCGCCCGGGGCCTGAGCCGCGCCTCGCAACACCCGACTCGCACGCCCTCGGGCGACCAGAGTCGCCGTGTCGGCCCCCTCGGGGCCCCTCCTGACATTCCATCTCTCCAACGCCGGATCGGTCCGGCATGGGGTCATCATGCCTTGCAATTTCCTGCAGCGCGCGCCGGCGCGCCGCGCAGGCTTCACGCTCGTCGAGCTGCTTGCCGTCATCGCGATCATCGCGTTGCTGGCCGGTCTGCTGGTTCCCGTCATCGCGTCCTCGACGCGCGCGGCGCGGACCTCCGCCTGCCTTGCGAACGTGCGCGCCCTGCAGATGGCGCACCTTGCGTACGCGGAGGCGCACAAGGGCTTCCTGGCGGATGCACGCCTTCCGCATGGCGGCGCGGATCTTGGAAGCGCCGAGAGCTTCGTGACCACGCTGCAGCCCTTCCTGGACGGCCAGCTGCAGGCCATGCGCAGCCCCCTGGACACGAGCCCGCACTGGTCGCGCGAGATGGATGGACAGGGCGTTCCGGTCCCGGGATCGAGGTCACGCTTCCGCCAGACGAGCTACGGCATCAACAACCATCTTTCGCGGGAATTCAGCGCGCTCGGCGCGCTGGACGCCGCGCGCATCACCGACCGCATCAGCCGCATTCCCAACCCCGCCATGACGGTGCACACCGTGTGCATGGCGACAACCGGCGACTTCGCGGGCGCCGACCACCCGCACGTCGAGGAATGGGGCGAGGGCGCGGCGAGCGCGTCGATCGCGCGAACGCAGCTCTCGATCGCGTCGGTGGCCGGCACGCCGGCGTCCGATGCGCGCAGCAACTACGGCTTCGCGGACGGCCACGTGGCCACCGAGATGTTCGGCCGTGTCTACGCGGGTGAGCAAGCCAACGCATTCGATCCCTTCGTCGCAAGGACCTTCCGACCATGACACGTGCATGCATCGTGGCCATCTGCGCGATGGCGTCGCTCATCACTCCGTCCGCCCGTGCGCAGCATGCCGGGGACATCGCGATCACCCTCTCCAACGGCGCGCTGCAGACCAACCGCTACGACGAGAACCTGCAGCCGGTGCCGGCGCGCGTGTTCGCGGGCACCTTCGGCGACACCGGCGTGCCGCAGTTCACCGCGGATCCGGGCTACGAGGCCGCGTCGGGCACCTTCGCCACCGGCACGCGCATCGGCTGGAAGTCGGTCGCCTCGCTGCTTCGCTGGGATGGAAACGACTTCGTGGCCACCGACGCGCAGGTGCAGTTCAAGTACCTGACGGCCAGCTTCGTGGTGGGCGCATCGCCGGTGACCGGCTTCACGGTGCTGGTGTCTTCGAGTGGCGGCCTGCATCGACACCTGAACATGACCCTGCTGGGTGCCGGCGGCGCAGCCCCTCAGGCCGGCGCCTACCTGGTGCCGATGCAGCTCTACACCACCACGCCATCGATGCAGAGCGAGACCTACTGGCTGGTGCTGAACGAGTCGCTGCCCCAGCTGGCGTTCGACGCGGCGGTCGCCGAGGCGCGCGCCCGTTTCGAGGCCGCTCCCTGCTTTGGCGATGTCGATGGCAGCGGCGAGGTCGACAACGGCGACGTGGCGTTCGCCCTGCTCGATTACGGACCGTGCCCGAGTTGTCCGAGCGATCTCGACGGCACCGGCGAGGTCGACTTCGGCGACGTCGCGCTGATCCTGCTCTCCACGGGGCCGTGCCCATGAGGTCACGGGTCCTGCACAACCAGACTTTGACCTGGACCGCTCCGGAGGCGGCCCAGGTCGCGTCACTGTTTCCTCGTTCTCTTCCATTTCCCTGTCCAGAAGGACTGATTCCCATGTTTCGTGATCGAATTGCGCTCGCTTCCGTTCTTGTCGCACCCCTCGCCCTGGGCGCCTCCGCACGTGCCGGTGTGGTGCACGCCGACATCTGGGTCACCGCCTTCGGCGGCCAGCTGGTCACCGGTGGCTGGGATCACGACACGGGCGTCGTGATCAATCCCGATCAGCGCGTCTTCGAGGGCGAACTCGGCCTTGATCCCTCGTTCCCGTTCAGTGGCGATGAGCCTGGCATCGGCTCCGACCTGGTGGGTGCCTCGGTGCGGTTGAACGTGCTCAACACGCTGAGCGCGTGGAACGGCTCCAGCTTCGACCTCTCGAACAGCGTGCTCACGGTCGGCTACGGCGGGCAGAGTGCCGATACCGCCTCGGGCGGATTCGTGTCGTTCGCCGTGACCGCGGGGCTTGACCTTCACCCCGAGTACACGCTGTCGGGTCCCGGCGCGACGGATCCCGCCAACGGCATCTATCTCGCCACCTTCTTCTTCGCCTCGAACGGTCTCGCGGACAGCCAGGTGTTCTGGGCTGTGCTGAACCTCGGCATGAGCGAGGAAGATCACGAGGCCGCCGTGGAGTGGGTCGAGGCCAACCTGGTGCCGGCACCCAGCGCGATCGCGCTGCTTGGCGTGGCGGGCCTGCTGCGCCGACGCCGCGCCTGATCGCGCACCGATCGATCGAGGTTCGAGCGCGGGCCCTCGGCGTGTGCCGGGGGCCCGCGTGCTTCAGGGCTTCGACGGCGTCGTGCCCATCGGGCGCATGATCGCGCTGGATTCGGGCGCGGACTTGATCACGCCGGCCTGCAGCAGCATCTCCGCCATCGCCTTCCAGCGCGCCGGATCCATGCTGCCGAGCCCGTTGGCGCGCGTCCACGGCGTGTCGAGCAGCGGACGCATCCGCTCGGCCGCCGCGTTCATGGCCTCGAGGCTCATGGCGGGATTCAGCGCGGCGATCGCGGGGTTGTACTTCGAAGGCGTGGCGAGATACCGCTTCCAGCCTTCCTGCGAGGCGGCGCAGAACCTCTGCAGCACCGGATCGGGGACCTGCCCGGGCTTCACGGCCACGACCACCGTGTAGGGGTCGTAGCCCGACTCGCTCGCGTTGAACACCTTCACGGGGACCTTCTGCACGTCCATCGTCGCGGGCTCGGCGGTGATGAAGCACTGGCTTGCGGCCTTCGGATCGGCCAGGAAAGTCGCCGTGCCGCCGCCGTAGGGAACCACGGTGCGCGTCGTGGGACCGTAGCGCGAGGCGAGGAACTTCCACACCGGAAGCCCAGACTCGAGCGCGAGATTGCCCGTGCCCTTCCACACCGCCTCGAGCGACTCGGGCGCGTCCTTCGCGTGCACCATGACCCCATACGGGGTGTGATCGAACACGCTGTACACGGCGACGAGCTCGCCGCCCTGCTCGCGAAGCTGCAGGATCTGGTCGCCGCTCACCACGCCAAGGTCGCAGGTGCCTCGCGCGACCAGCTGCGGCACCGAACCGCCGCCCGGATCCTTGATGATCTCGACGACAAGGCCCGCGTCGCGATAGAGGCCGTCGGCCTGCGCCGCGTAGAAGCCGCCGAACTCGGGCTCGGGCACCCAGTTCAGCTGGAAGCGCAGCGCGACGGGCGCGGACGAACCACCCGCGGGCGACGCGGAGGGCTTGCCCGACTCGCCGCACGCCGCCAGCACGGTGATCAGGAAAAGGCCCGCGATCGAGATTGCGACTCGCATGATCATGTCTCCGGGGTCGCGCTGGCGTGCCAGCGCCGAAGCAGCACCCATCCAAGCGTGCTCACGATACCGAACAGCAGGAAGCCCACGCAGGCGCTGAGCGCGACCGCCGCGAAGACGATGTCGGTGCGCGCCTCGCGCATGCCGGTGGTGATCACGATCCCAAGCGGCGCGCGGTCACCCGCGTACCCCGAGACGAACTCGCCCACCACGGCGCCGATCACGGCCAGGCCCGCGGCCACGCGACACCCCGTCACGATCGAGGGCAGGCTGCTCGGCAGTTCCAGCTTCCACCAGCGCGACAGGCGACCGGCATGATGGATGCGGAAGATCTCGAGCAGGCCAGGATCGGTGGATCGCAGCCCGTCGAGCGTGCTGGCGAGCACCGGAAAGACCGCCACGATGCATGCCGACGCGAGCGTGCTGCGCAGCCCGTAACCAAGCCAGATCACCAGCAGCGGCGCGATCGCGACCAGCGGCACCATCTGGAACAGCAGCGCCAGCGGATAGAACCCGCGCTGCAGCAGGCGGCTCGATCCAAGCGCGCTTCCCAGCGCGACGCCGAGCATCGCGGCCAGCGCGAATCCACCCACCGCCGCCTTCGCCGTCTCGAGGGTGGCCGCGGCCATGCGTGCCGAGTCGCTCCACGCCGCGCGCGCAACCGCGCTCGGCGCCGGCAGGAGGTATGGCGGCAGGCTCCACGCCACGACGGCGACTTCCCACGCGATGAGCGCGAGCGCCAGCACGAGGACCGGGGGAAACGCCGCACGCACCGCGCGCATCACGGGACCCTCCCGCCACGCAGACCCGCCTGCACCTGCGCGCACAGCGACGCGAATCCGACCGAGAGGCGCGCCGCCTCGTCGCGCGATGGCAGGTCGATCGCGATCGGCGCCAGCGAGACACCCGGCCTGCCACGCAGCACCAGCACGCGGTCGGCCAGCGCCACCGCCTCCTGGATGGAGTGCGTGACGAGCACCGCCGTGGCCCCCGAATCGCGCACCAGCGTCTGCAGCTCCTCGTCCAGCGTCTGGCGCGTGACCTCGTCGAGCGCGCCGAACGGCTCGTCGAGCAGCAGCACGCGCGGACGCGTGACGAGCGCGCGCGCCATTGCCACGCGCATGCGCATGCCGCCGGAGAGCTCGCGCGGCATGCGACGCTCCACGCCGCCCAGGCGCATGCGGCCGAGCATGTCGGCCGCGGCGGCCAGGCCCTCCGCGCGCGGCACGCCCTCGAGCTCGAGTGGCAGCGCCACGTTCGCGAGCACCGTGCGCCACGGCAGCAGGCGTCCCTCCTGGAAGCAGAAGCCGAGATCGCGCGGTCCGGGGTGGACGCGCTGGCCCTTCGCATCCTGGAACGCGATCGATCCACCCGCGAGCGGCAGCAGTCCGCCGATCGCGCGAAGCAGCGTGGTCTTGCCACCGCCCGAATCACCCACGATCGCCACGAATTCCCCGGCACGGATCTCGATGGAGGCACGGGCCAGCGCCTCGACCGGACCGAACCGCACGGCGGCCTCGCGAACCTCGATGGCAAGCCCGTGCCCGCTCAACGGCCCACGCCCTGCGCGCCTGACGCGGTCACTCGACCTCGATCTCCACGTCGCAGCCCTCGCCGCCGCGCGGCATGGCGGCCTTCAGGTCGGTCTCCATCGCCTTCGGATCGCGGCCCGAAGGGAAGTGGATCATCGCCACGACCTGATGCTTGCCCTCGACCAGCATGCTGCTCTTCACGCGGCAGTGGTTGGCGCGCAGGTAGTCGAGCACCGCCACATAGGCGTCGTGCAGGCTGATGCGCTCGTGCACGCGAACCTTGATGCGCGCGCTCAGGTGGCTCTCGAGCCACATGATGAGCGCCCACGCGAAGCCCGTCACGAAGATTGCCGTCGCGAACTGGCCGAGACCGCAGGCCAGACCGATCAGCACCACCAGGATCGCCTTGCCGGTGATCTTCGGGTTGCGCAGCACCGTGCGGAAGCGGATCAGTCCGCCGATGCCGAAGATCACGAGCGCCATCGTGCTCTCCACGCTGACGAGCTCGGCAACCACCGCACCCACCATGCCGAGCAGGATCAGCGTCTTGCGCTCCTCCAGGTCACTCAGCGGGTCAAGCCGCGTGCTGCGGCGCGGGTGCGCCGCGATCAGCAGCGCCAGCAGCACGCTGAGCACCAGACCTGCCACCAGCCGCGTGATGAACCACACGTGCGTGAACTGGTCGAAACTTCCGAGCAGTCGGTCGTGGGAGCCCGTGTTGCCGGGCTGGGCGGCCGTCTCGCCCGCGAGCTGGTGCATCAGGTCGGCCTTCCCCTCGCCGCTGGCGAACGCCATGGCGCAGCAGGCTGCGCAGGCAAGGGCGACGGTGATTCGGGCGCGCGTGATCATCAAGGGCCTCCTGTTTGCGCGAGGCTATCTTGCAAGGGCCTTCCGCGCACCCTCCGGAGTCTCCCATGATGCCTCGCCCGAACGCGTTCGTCCTGCTCGTCTGCCTGACCTCACTGGCGCTCACCGCAGGCGCGCTCGGGTGCGGCGACGGCAAGCCCCATCGCAAGTCGCGCGCGCGCGCCGCGACCGAGGCGGCCGCGACCACGCCCGCGCAGGACTCAGGCGACGACGGCACGAAGCATCACAAGGACAAGGGCAAGAAGGCCGACAAGCGCACGCACGATCACACCGCCAAGCCGGGCGACGTCTGCTGGCTCGTGACCATGCACGGCGAAGAGGGCAAGCCGCAGGGCGTGTGGGGCCTCACGGGCGAGGGTGAACTGAAGGGCCCGGTGAACCAGCCGCTGGCCGATGGCCCGGGCGGCCCCGCCCCGCACTCGATGCGCGGACTCACGCCGCTGCCCGACGGCGGCTTCCTGGCGGTGAACGCGTTCTCGAAGGACACGCGCATCCTGCGCTTCGGCCCGAAGGACGCCCACGGCCAGTACCCGTTCGCTGGCAACTTCACGGTGCTCGGTCCGGCGAATCCGGCGATGGTGCACGCGTACCAGATGGCCATCGGCGCCGACGGCCAGGTGTACGTGAGCAACCAGGACTCCAACACCGTGACGCGGTATGTGGGGGTGGGCCAGCCCAACGCGGGCCAGCCGCTTTCGCCGCCCGTCTCGATGAGCCATCTGGCCGACCTGCAACCCGGCGTGATCGTGCCCAACGCCAAGACCAGCCCCGAGGGACTCGCCGAGGTTCGCGGCATCGCGTTCGGACCCGACGGCCTGCTGTACGCGTGCGACCGCTCGGGTTCGCGCGTGAGCGGCTACGACACCGCCACCGGCCGACGCGCCCGGGTGCTCGCCGACGCGAGCCATGGACTGAAGCATCCCATCCAGGTGCTCTTCTCCACCGATGGACAGACGGCCTACATCGGCGACAACGGCACCGACTCGATCTACCGCGTGAAGCTTGCCGACGGCAGCGTGGACACCCTCGTGAAGAAGGGCGACGCGGGCCTGAAGGCGCCAAGCGGACTCGCGATCAAGGGCGACTGGCTCTACGTGGGAAGCCGCGAAGGCAAGCAGATCCTGCGCTTCAAGCTGGCTGACGGCAAGGCGGACGACAAGCCCGTTGCAACGCTGCCGGACAACCCTGAGTTCCTGATGTGGGTGGGCGACTGAAGCCGCTCACGCCGTCGGCGCACGCTGCCTCTTCCACGCGTCGAAGGTCGCCTGTCGCGCGATGAGCCAGGCGCGATGTCCCTCACCCTCGGCGAAGTCCAGGGCGCGCGTGCGATCGGTCATGTCGCGCGCCGCGTAGCCCGCCGGAAGCCTCGCCGCGTCGAACTCCAGCCCGCGCGAGTTCGTGCTGAACCACACGGTCGCCTCGTCGCTCAGCCAGGGCACCATGTTCGCGATCAGCGCGGGCCAGTCACGGTCGATGCTGAAGCTGTCGGCGCTCATCCGCTTGCTGTTGGAGAAGGTGGGCGGGTCGCAGACCACGATGTCGTACTGCTCGCGCTTGCGAGGGCCGCGTGCCAGCCACTCGACGCAGTCGGCCGCGATCAGGCGATGGTCGCGTGAGGGCTCGAACCCGTTCAGGCGCATGTTGCGCTCGGTCCATGCCTGGTAGGTGTTCGAGAGATCCACCGTGGTGGTCGCCACGGCGCCCCCCGCCATCGCGTAGCAGGTGAAGCTTCCGGTGTAGGCGAACAGGTTCAGCACGCGCTTGCCCTGCGCGCGCTGGCGCACCAGGTCGCGCGTCACGCGATGATCGAGGAACAGTCCCGTGTCGAGGTAGTCGCTCAGGTTCACCTCGAACTTCAGCCCCTGCTCGCCGATCACGCGCACGGCGTTCGCCTCGCCCGTTCGCTCGTACTGACCCGACAGCTCGTCCTCGGCGGCCCCCTCGCGCCGGTGCCGCTGGCGGCGACGCGTCTTCAGGAAGAGACGCCCCTTCTCGAGCTCGAGCCCCTCGCGGATTTCCTGCACGCACCGCGCGCGATGCTCCGCGGCCTTCTCGGGGGTGTCGTCGCGCGTGCGCGGCTGCAGCCACGCCACCACGTCGCCGGCGTACCAGTCCACCACCAGCGGGAATTCGGGAATGTCGCGCTCGTAGAGGCGAAAGGCCTCGATGCCAGCGCGCGCGGCCCATTTCCGCAACTGGTCATGGCGCTTGCGCAGGCGATTGCCGAGCATGCGGGAACCCTACCGCACGCGATCCTTCGGAGTCGTTGCGGGAACCCCCCGTCCCCGGTACCCTTGCGCCCCTTCACGGGAACGCGAGTTCCCGGACACACAAGAGGGATCCCGATCCAATGAAGACCCGTTTCCACAGGAGCCTGACGGCTCTCACCGCCATCGCCCTTCCCGCACTGCTGGCAGCCCCTGCGCTCGCCGGCGAAGCCGACCTGAAGCTGCCCAACGTGAACGAAGTGACGTTCGCCGGCGGCCTGACCGGAAAGGCCCTGATGATGGGCGGCCTGGTCGTGGCCGTGCTGGGCTCGCTGTTCGGCCTGGTGCAGTACAAGCAGACCGTCGCGCTGCCGGCGCACAAGTCCATGCTCGCGGTCTCCAACATCATCTGGGAGACCTGCAAGAGCTACGTGATCCAGCAGGGCAAGTACCTGTCGCTGCTGTGGATCCTGATCGCCGGCGCGATCATCTTCTACTTCGGCTACCTGGAGCACAAGAGCTTCCGTGACGTCACCGTCATCCTGCTCAGCTCGGTGCTCGGCATCCTGGGCAGCTACGGCGTGGCGTGGTTCGGCATCCGGATCAACACGCAGGCCAACAGCCGCGCCGCCTTCGCCAGCCTGAAGGGCTACCCCCTGCCCGTGCTGGGCATCCCGCTGAAGAGCGGCATGTCGATCGGCATGCTGCTGGTCAGCGTCGAGCTGTTCTTCATGATCTGCATCCTGTGCTTCCTGCCGGCCGAGCTGGTGGGCCCCTCGTTCATCGGCTTCGCCATCGGCGAGTCGCTGGGCGCCAGCGCGCTGCGCATCTGCGGCGGCATCTTCACCAAGATCGCCGACATCGGCGCCGACCTGATGAAGATCGTCTTCAAGCTGCCCGAGGACGACCCGAAGAATCCCGGCGTGATCGCCGACTGCACCGGCGACAACGCGGGCGACTCGGTCGGCCCCACCGCCGACGGCTTCGAGACCTACGGCGTGACCGGCGTGGCGCTGATCGCGTTCCTCGCCTACTCGCTCGGCAACATCGGCGACGCGGGCGACATGTGCGGCAAGCTCATCGTGTGGCTCTTCGCCATGCGCGCGCTGATGATCGTGACCTCGCTGGTCAGCTACTTCCTGAACGAGGCCATCAGCAAGGCCAAGTACGCCGCGCTGAAGGACTTCCATGAGGAGGCCCCGCTCACCTGGCTCGTCTGGATCACCTCGATCGTCTCGATCGGCGTGACCTTCGTGGCCAGCAAGTGGCTGCTCGGCGGCATCGAGTACGGCGGCGCGAAGCTGGAGAACCTCTGGTGGGCGCTCAGCGTGATCATCAGCTGCGGCACCATCGCCGGCGCGCTGATCCCCGAGTTCACCAAGGTCTTCACCAGCACCACCTGCGGCCACGTGCAAGAGGTGGTCAACGCCAGCAAGCAGGGCGGCGCGAGCCTGAACATCCTGTCGGGCTTCGTGGCCGGCAACTTCAGCGCGTTCTGGAAGGGCCTGGTCATCGCCGGACTGATGGCGATGGGCTGGTGGATCAGCACCGAGAAGGACGTTGCGGCGATCATGCCCGAGGCCTACAGCTTCGCGGGCCCGATCTTCGCCTTCGGCCTGATCGCCTTCGGCTTCCTGGGCATGGGCCCCGTCACCATCGCGGTCGACAGCTTCGGCCCGGTGACCGACAATGCCCAGAGCGTGTACGAGCTCAGCCGCATCGAGGCGCAGCCCGGCATCAAGGAGGAGATCCAGCGCGACTTCGGCTTCACGCCGGACTTCGAGAGCGCCAAGCACACCCTCGAGAAGGGTGACGGCGCGGGCAACACCTTCAAGGCGACCGCCAAGCCGGTGCTCATCGGCACCGCCGTGGTGGGCGCCACCACGATGGTGTTCGGCATCATCCTGGCCCTGATCAAGTCGGTCGCCCCCGAGGGCGCCGACACGGCCGCGCTGAAGCTGGCTGCAACCACGGTGATCGGCAAGCTCTCGATCGTGACCCCGGAGATCCTCCTGGGCCTGCTCATCGGCGGCGCGGTGATCTACTGGTTCACCGGCGCGAGCACGCAGGCCGTGGTGACCGGCGCCTACCGCGCCGTGGTGTTCATCAAGGAGAACATCAACCTGAACAAGGCCGAGGCCAGCATCGAGGACGCCAAGAAGGTCGTCGAGATCTGCACCGTCTACGCGCAGAAGGGCATGACGAACATCTTCATGGTCGTCTTCTTCTTCTCGCTGGGCCTGCCGTTCTTCGACCCCTACTTCTTCATCGGCTACCTGGTGGCCATGGCCTTCTTCGGCCTCTATCAGGCCATCTTCATGGCCAACGCCGGCGGCGCCTGGGACAACGCCAAGAAGATCGTCGAGGTGAACCTGCGCGCCAAGGGCACCGACCTGCACGCGGCCACGGTCGTGGGCGACACGGTCGGCGACCCGTTCAAGGACACCAGCTCGGTGGCCCTGAACCCGGTGATCAAGTTCACCACGCTCTTCGGCCTGCTGGCCGTCGAGATCGCGATCGCCATGAAGGGCAACCCCGCGAAGATGTGGATCGGCCTCGGCTGCAGCCTGATCGCGTGCTTCTTCGTGTGGCGCAGCTTCTACGGCATGCGCATTCCTGCCGACGCGAAGAAGTGATCGCGGCGACAACCTGAACCCCCACGCGGCCCGCTCCTCGGAGCGGGCCGCTTTCGTCCTTGGGGCTGGCGCTAGGCTGCGGGCATGGACGCCCTGCAGCGTGCGATGCAGCTGGCCCGCGAGGGCCGCCAGAACGAGGCGGTCGCGGCGCTGCGCATGCAGGTTCGGATCCGCCCACGCGACGACCACGCCGTGTCGGCGCTTGGCCTGATGCTGCGACGCGCGGGCGAGCCGGCGCAGGGCCTGCAGCAGCTGCGCCGCGCGTGCGAGCTGGCACCCGACAATCCCCTGCACTGGCTGAACCTGGCGGGCTCGCAGTTCGCCGATGGCGCCACGGCCGAGGCGCGCACGTGCTTCGAGCGTACCGTGGCCATCGCCCCGGGCCACCCAGGCGGATGGATGGGCATGGCGTCGTGCCACCTGCAGGCGGGCGAGGTCGATGAGGCGATCGCCGCGAGCGCGCGCGGACTGGAACTTGGACCCGACGTGGGCATGCACGTGAACACGCGCGTCACCGTGCTCGTCCGGGCGGGCCGGCGTGACGAAGCGATGGACCTGCTGGAATCGTTCGTGGCGCGGCACCCGGCCGATGCCGCGATGCGATCCGAGCTGCTGATGGGCCTGCAGTACCTGGAGCGCGAGCCGGCCGCGGTGGCGCGCGCGCATCGCGCCTTCGGCGAGCACCTGCCCCGCCCCGATCCGCCGCGCTTCACGCGCCGGCCCGGCGAGCCTCTGCGCGTCGGACTGCTTTCCAGCGATCTGCGCGGGCACTCCGTGGGCTTCTTCGTGCAGTCGCTCGCCATGCATGCCCGTGCGGGGATGGAACTGGTCGCGTTTTCCGGCGCGCCCAAGGCTTGGTCGGACGGCGTGACGGAGCGCATTCGCGCGCACTGCGGTCGCTGGCACGAGGTCGGCGCGATGGATGACGCCACGCTGGATGCCCTGATCCGCACCGAGCGCATCGACGTGCTGCTGGAGCTGGCGGGCCACACGACGGGACATCGCCTGGCGGCGATCGCGCGCAAGCCCGCACCCGTGATCGTGACGGCGATCGGCTATCCAGACACCACGGGGCTGCCCGCGATCGACGCCCGACTGGTCGACTCGATGACCGATCCGGCCGGCACCGAGGATCGCTGCACCGAACGCCTGGTGCGGATCGATCCATGCTTCCTCTGCTACACGCCGCCCGAGGAGGCGCCCGAGCCACGCATGCCCGCGCCCGATGCGCCGATCACCTTCGGGAGCTTCAACAACGCCTCGAAGATCGGCGCGCGCACCGCGCGGCTCTGGTCCGGCGTGCTGGCGGCAGTGCCCGGCTCGCGACTGCTGCTGAAGAGCGCCGGACTCGCCGACCGTGTCACGCGCGGCGTGCTGCTGCAGGCGCTTGCGGCCGCGGGCATCGATCCGGCGCGCGTCGAGACGCTCGATCTGGCGGCGGGGCGTCGCGATCATCTCGACGCCTACGCCCGCGTGCACGTGGCCCTGGACACCACCCCCTACAACGGCACCACCACCACCTGCGAGGCGCTGTGGATGGGCGTGCCCGTCGTCACCACGCTGGGCGACCGCCATGCTGCACGCGTGTCGGCCAGCCTGCTGCATGCCGCCGGATTCCCGTCGTGGGTCGCTAGGAACGAGGCGGACTTCGCGCATGTGGCCGCCGATCTGGCGTCGGATCGATCACGCCTTGCCACGCTGCGAGCCTCGATGCGCGAGCGCCTGCGCGGATCCGCACTGATGGACGGTCCGGCCTACGCGCAACGCATGCTCGCGGCGCTCGAGAATCTGCGCGCCGGCACGTGCGCGCGATAGGCTTGGCGCATGCCGAGCGACTTCTGGATGCGCACCGTGCAGGAGGCCGAGGCCGGCCGACTGAACGAGGCGATCGCGTCGGCACGCGTCCGCCAGCGCATGCGCCCCCGCGATCCCGAGGCCTGCGAGCTGCTGGGCATGCTGCTGCTGCAGGCCAACGAGCCGGCCCAGGCGGCGCACCAGCTTCAGCGGGCCTGCGAACTGGAACCGGGCAGTGCCCTGCTGCAGCTTCGACGGTCCGATGCCCTGATGCGCGCGAACCGGTCCGCCGAGGGCATCGCGGCCATGCGTGTCGCGATCGCGCTGGATCCGGCGCACGAGGAAGCGTGGCTCAGCCTCACGGCTGCGCTGATCCTCACGGGGGACGTGGCGAACGCCGCCCGTGCCGCCACCGAAGGCCTTGCGCACCATCCGGACTCGGCGAGTCTCGCCAGCAACCGCGCGATCGCCCTTGCGCGCGCAGGCGAGACCGATGCCGCACTCGCGGCCCTCGAATCGTTCCTGGTCGGACATCCGCAGGCGCATGAGCTGCGCTCGAACATGCTGCTCATGCTGCAGTACAGCGAACGGGCGCCGGACACGATCCTGCAGGCGCACCGCGCGTTCGGGGCATCGCTGCCCGCACCGCAGCCTCCACCACCACGACGGCCAGCCACGCCCCTGCGGATCGGCGTCCTCTCCGCGGATCTTCGTGGCCACTCGGTGGGATTCTTCGTGGAGCCGCTGCTGGCGCACGCGCCGGACACCGTCGAGCTGGTCGTGTTCTCGAATTCACCCTATCAGGGCGCCGATCCCACCCGCGAGCGCCTGCGCGCGCTCGCGCGCACCTGGCACGATGTCCATGCGATCGACGATGCCGCGCTTGACGCGCTGATTCGGCGCGAGCGCATCGACGTGCTGCTTGAACTCAACGGCCACACGAGCGACAACCGTCTGCCAGCGCTCGCGCGCAAGCCCGCGCCGCTGCTCGTGACGGCGATCGGCTATCCGGACACGACGGGCGTGCCTGCGATCGACCTGCGGCTGGTGGATTCGATCACGGATCCGCCGGGCTCGGATGCGTCATGCACCGAACGACTGCTGCGTCTGGACCCGTGCTTCCTGTGCTACAGCCCGCCGCGCGAGGCCGTGGAACCATCCATGCCGGCCGAGTCCATCCCCGTCACCTTCGGCAGCTTCAACAACGTGGCCAAGCTCGTGCCCGGCACGGTGGCGCTCTGGGCGAGGGTGCTGCAGGCCATGCCGCGATCGCGCCTGCTGCTCAAGTCGATCGGACTGGAGGACGCGGCGGTCCGCGATGCCGTGCGACGTCGCTTCGCGGCGGCGGGGATCGATGACGCCCGCCTCGAACTGCGTGACGCACGGCTTGATCGCGACGCCCACCTGGCGCTGTACGGGCAGGTCCACGTCGCGCTGGACCCGACCCCCTACAACGGCACCACGACCACCTGCGAGGCCTTGTGGATGGGCGTTCCCGTCGTGACGCTGCAGGGCGCACGGCACGCTGCGCGCGTCTCGTCCAGCCTGCTGCAGGCCGCCGGCTTCGGCGCATGGATCGCGCGTGATGCGGAGCAGTTCGTTCGGATCGCGACGGAACTCGCGATGGATCGCGCACGGCTGGTGTCGCTGCGCGACTCGATGCGCGACACGCTGCGCGCATCACCACTGCTCGATGCGCGCGCCTACGCCACGCGCCTGTGCACCTCGCTCGCGCACCTATACTCGTCGCTCCCATGACGACCCTTCGGCTGAGCCTTGGTGCGCTGCTGGCGTTCGTGCTGATGACCTGGAGCCCGGCATCGGCGGTGCAGGATCCGACCGCCACGCCCACCGCGCAGGCCACTTCGAGCGACGCCGCGTCCTCGAAGGAGAACGCCGCGCCCGCCATGCCCGCATGGATCCGCGAAGGCATCGAGAAGTATGGCGCGATCGCGATCTTCGTGGCCTTCATCGTCAGTGGCATCGGGCTGCACCTGAGCGAGGACTTCATCCTGATTCCCGCCGGCTGGATGGCGGCGCAGGACTGGGCGCTGTTCGGCGAATTCGCGGCAGCCGCGTATCTGGGCATCGTGCTTGGTGACGCGGGCTGGTTCTGGATGTGCCGGACCTTCGGCACCCGCGTGATGCACACCCGCTGGTTCAAGCGCGTCTTCCATCCCCGGCGACTGCTGGAGATCAAGTGGCAGATCGACGAGCGCGGCGCGTGGGTGCTGCTTGCCGCACGCTTCATTCCGGGCACGCGCACCCCGGTCATCACCATGTGCGGCCTGCTGCACATGGCGTGGTGGAAGCTGCTGCTGGTCGAGGGCGTGTGCGTGCTGATCACCGCGCCGCTGCAGATGATGATCGGATGGCTCGCCTTCCATGCCGCCGAGAAGGCCGGCGTGACCGACACCTTCCATCAGGTCATGGTGGCGGTCGCCGTCACGCTGGCGGTGGTGATCGGCCTGTGGATCGTGCACAAGTGGCTCGATGCCCGGAAGGCTCGGCAACGACCCAAGCGCGCCAGCGTGCGGTGGCTGCGGGTCTTCGCGGTCCAGACGCACGTCCGCACCCTGCCCTCGTGAGCGCCTCACCGCCCATGGGACGGCCGCATCATGGCTGAAACCATCCAGGAACGCGCGCGACGCGAGGCTGCGGCGGGGCGCCTTGACTCGGCCCTCTCGATGGTTCGGCTGCACATCAAGATGCGTCCGAAGGACCTGGACGCGATCAATCTGCTGGGGACGCTGCTGCAGGATGCAGGCCGCGCCGACGAGGCGATCGTGCAGTACCAGCGACTCATCGCCATGGCACCGGATCGCCCCGCGTACCGGAACAACTACGCCAATTCGCTGCTGGATGCGAAACGCCCGCGGGAGGCGGTGGCCCAATGGGAACAGCTCCTTTCCACGCACCCCGACTACCTGCTCGGCTGGATCGCCCTCAGCGTCGCCTATCTGGAGATCGATGACACGCCTCGCGCCATCGAGGCTGGACGTCGCGCGGTGGCGATGGCGCCCGATCTGGCTCCCGCCGCCGGCAATCTGGGCTTCGCGCTCGGACGTGCAGGCGAGCTCGAGGAGGCGATCGCGGTCCTGCAGCGTGGCGTGGATGCCAATCCGACGATCCATCAGCTTCGCTCGAGCCTTCTCATGCTGCTGAACTACGCAGCCCGCCCGGCATCCGATCTGACGCAGCGGCACCGCGAGTACGGCACCGCGCTCGGCGCCCCGGTGAATGCGGCACGCACCTCCGCGGAACCTGATCGATCTCTTCGCGTGGGCATCCTCTCGGGCGATCTCTGCGAGCATTCCGTCGGCTTCTTCGTGGGTGCGCTGGTCGCCGATCGGCCGGCCGGAACGCGGTTCGAGGCGTTCTCGACTGGAATTCCGAGGCCGCAGGATCCGCGCACCGCCCTGCTGCAACCGATGTTCGACGCGTGGCACGAATGCGCGAGCATGTCCGCGGAAGGGCTCGACGCGGCGATCCGATCTGCGCGCATCGATGTGCTCATCGAGCTTGGCGGACATACAGAGACGGGTCGACTCCCCGCCCTGGCGAACAAGCCTGCCCCGGTGATCATCAGCGCGATCGGCTACCCCAACACCACGGGGCTGCCGGCGGTGGACTGGCGCGTGGTCGACTCGATCACCGATCCGCCGGGATCCGAGCACCTCTGCACC
>Ga0164293_10000463_pt1 | contig 32262 bp, 30 predicted proteins | sample GEODES118metaG_FD_111487 | JGI IMG/M metagenome (GOLD analysis project Ga0164293, IMG submission 111487) | Eutrophic lake water microbial communities from Lake Mendota, Wisconsin, USA - GEODES118 metaG | ecosystem: Environmental > Aquatic > Freshwater > Lake | place: USA: Lake Mendota...
ATCTAATATTAATAATTCTTTTAGATCAACACAAAAAACACAACAAAAAGTAAATGAATATAATGGTTTAACAGAAGCACAAAAACTTGCTATGACAAATAAGAAAGCGGAAGAACAATTGAATTTACTGAAAAATGAAATGAAAAATGTTGCTTCAGGTATTAAAAATTCTATTAAACAAACAGGTGGTTTTAATAAATCAAAATCAAAACCCAAATCAAAAAAGAAAAGCCGAAAAATGAAAAAAGAAAAAGAAATAACTAAAAGACGTCGGAAAAATAATTCGCATTAAAAATTATCTTTTTATATTATAAATTAATTAAATCATATTTTAAATGTCCTTTACTAGACCCAGACAAGACACATGTTCATACAGACACGAATTATCCCAAACAATCGGTCCTGGTGAATATCAATTAGCAAAACCATATCCATGCAATCCATGCTTTGTAAATGATCCTCATATTAGAATGCAAAGATTCGGTGCCAGTCTTAGCAAAAATACATCACTTATTGACATCGATTCCGAAATGATTGGTATTAATCGTAAATTTTCTAAATGCCCTGAATTAAACTATATTCCAACTTGTGTTACTAACCAATATGGTGGTGCTAATCCAGGTGGTTATATTAACAAATCAAATGGTGCCGTTAATATTGATTGTAATGTAGTTCACTTTCCTGAAGTAAATTGCTTTGAACCTGTTGAAGATACTCGTTTAAGCAATCCCCCAAGCACTCTCCGTGGTACAGGTGTTAACCGTTGGGAATGGCTTTGCCGTAATCCCCAAGAAAGAATCCATATGCCATTTGATAATAATATTAACAATAGATTAGTTGTTAAGGATAACCATCGTCCATGCATTCCTAATCCACTTGATCAAACACTCGCTCTCCCCAGACCAAGTGATGAACCATTATGTGTTAGTATGACTGTACCAACATGTGCGACACCAATGGGTCCACCATCAGTACACTGGATGTCAGAAGAACGTGTAAAATCCAGATAAAACACTTTTTCTAAAAAAGTGTTAGCAAAAACCTTACAAAACTTTTATTTTTTAACTATTTTTGATGAAACTTTTTTAGAAAAAGTTTTTTTTTGATGAAACTTTTTTCTTAAAAAAGTTTAAATGAGTACTATGTCTAATGGAAATCGTGGTGTTCTTTTACCAAAAAATATGTTTGCACCCACATATAACACAAATTCATATAATTCTCCCTATCGAACTGTACAAAGAGGGGGTCGTATTTCAAGTAATGGACCTATTTTAGTTGATTGGGGATTAATATTTAATTTATCTATTTTCACAATCTTTGTTTGTTCTATTTTTTATATTTGTCTTTATAGATATCGTAATAAGCAGAAAATTCGTAAAGAAATGGAAATTAAACAAAAAAAAATAGCCTTTGAATTTCAAAAAGCCTATGAAGATAGTCAAAAAGATCTAGCAGTCAAAAAATACAATCAAATTCTAGAAAATAAAAGATATAATCAAATGATGGTGAATGCCAATTTAGATAATTTAAGATTGCAAATGAATAATCCATACCTCTTGAATGATAATAACTCTAATAATAACTACACTCCACAATTTAATACTAGTTCAGATGCTATTTTAAATGGTAATCTAAATATGTATGCTTCACGAGCGACGGCTGAATTTAACTCTAATACTTACAATCCATCACCAACAAATATTAATTCATCTTCATCATCATCTAATCAATTACTAAGACCACCAACAAATATTAATAGTATTGATATCCACAAGGCTGGGTATGATACTTTTGATTTCAATAAAACTAATCAACATTATCAAAATAAAAATTAAAAATAATTAAACTTACAACATGTTCTTAATTTACATAACTTTTACTTTTTTCTACTTCGAAGTGCTTTTTCTCTTGCTTCTAATCTGGTTAGTATACCAGGTGTTAATTTTGATTTTAATCCTAATTGCTGAATTGCTCGCAAAACATTATGTTTTGCTAAAGTAGTGGGTTTATTTTTTTTAGATGAGGTAGCACGGTCATAAATATGATATGGTCGTAATGGTTTAGCATCCTTAAATTTTTGATATACATTAGGTAATTCTTTATATACCGACTCTGTTGATCTATCTATATTTAGGAAGGGTTCGTATGTAGGCGATGACGGTGTTTCATATACATTAGAAATAATTTCATTACCAATTTCGTTATTATCATTTTCTGTATTTAATTCATAAAATGAACGCTTAATTTTTCTTGGGGCGGTTGAAATTACTATACGTCCATGTCTTTTGACTAAATTAATATTTGACAAAGCATCTTTAATAGTATTTCTAGATAAAGGTGAATAACGATTTTCTGTCCATTTTTGTTGTATAAAATCTGCAATATAATTCATCGTTAATTTTGTACCTAGTGGTATCAATGGAGGTTGATTACTTGGACTTTCTTCAAATATTTTTCTAATAAATTCTTCAACAGTTGGTTCTTGATTTGTATTAACATCAATATATTCATTTAGACTGTATAATTGTTCACCTGGTGTAAGATTATTTGGTTGTTGTGGATGAAGAATATATACAGGTTCATTTTGCATATGATTATTTCTATTCGGTTGTACAGATGGACTAGGTATAATACTTCTATAATATGCATCTCTTAGAGTATAATCTAGCAAACCCAATGGTATTATTCCTTGTTTAATTAATTCAATAACATCCGAAATTACCATTGTTTCATTTTCCAGCATATCATCTATTTTTTTAATATATTCTTGTTGTTGAGTAGAAGTCAAGAATCTTAATGGTATATTTTTTTTATTAACTTCTTCAAATAGCGTATCAATTGTCATATTTCTAGTTTCACTTTGAAAATGTTCTCTTCTTTGTTTTATTTCAGAAGGTTTTAAATTACCTTCTCCCGTACCACCTTTTAAATGACATTTATTTTTACATTTTGTAATATTTTTATTTTTATGTCTATCCCTTAATTTTTTTTTGCTTTTAATAACTTTTTTTAATATCATTCTTATTGATTTATTTAGACAAAAATAAAAATAAATATTTTTTAAGGTTTGTATTATTTTTATATTTTGGTGGGTTTTATAAATGGATCAGAATGGGTTGCTGTAAATTTGTTCCACTGTTTTTCATGATTATTTGCTAGTTGTTTTAATGCTACTTCTTGTCTAACATCTTCAAGGCTTTGATACATTTCATTATGTGGAATTGTTTTTTTATATACTGTATTGGCATTAGTTGCTTGTTTTGCTAAAGCATTAAAATATAATTGATCATTTCTCTTAGGTTTGTCATTAAGACCACCTTTTAAACTATATTTTTGTTTTCTCTTATTAATTTTCTTCTTTTGAGAGACTTTTTTCTTGATGGTTTTTCTTTTAGAATTCATTTATTTCTTTACTTATTCACACAGAAAAATAAAAATTACGAACTTTTTTTAATTGTAATTTGTGGAACTGCTCTTGTCTTTTGAAATAATGTTGGATCAAATTCATCAATTTCTTCATCTTCTTGAACTGGATCATTAACTTCTTGACTCAATTCCCAATATTCATTCGGACAAATTCTAAAATCAGATTCATAAATACTAGGGTCTGCTCTATACCAGGCAATTTGATCCTCTAATCTATTACTTCTAACAGTATTGTCAATAACTAAACATTCAAAATTCTGAGTACATGAATCATAGACTTGATTAAATGATTCAAAAGTAGGAAAAATAGATGCATAGTTTGCATATAATTTCTTACGATTGTCTAACCCCGGTAAGAAAAATAAAAACACATAATCTAATTGTTGACGTAAAGCCGGAACTAAATTCGTCGCAGTTTGAGCGGTATAAATAAAAGTCATATCAATATGACGCCCGTTCATGAAAATTTCGCGAATTTCTTTCCAATAACTCCACGAGTTATCATATAAACAATCGTCCAAAATTAACATGGCTTGTGAATCAATATTGGAATGACCATATTTCTTCTCTTCCATTAATTTTCTCGCCTTGACTTTCTTCTGTCTTTGAATAGCATTGGCCACAATTTCGATCTTTAATTCATTATATATAAATATTGAAGGGATAATATCACCAAAAAATCTGTTAAATTCTTCGGTTGGACTAATTACTGTACAAACTGGGATATGCCGGCGATAATATAATAATTCTTTTAGACAAGTTGATTTACCTGACTTACGTTTACCAATAAAAGCAATAACTGATCGGTCAGAAACTTTTGTCATATCGAATTTTTTTATTTTTAAATTGTGTCCCATTAGAAGTATTATTAATATTCTATTTTAATATAAAAATATAAAATTATTACTAAAAGTATACGAAGAAATTCTTATAATTTATGTTATACTGCCATGTTACCCTCTTGTCCAGAGTTTAACATTTGTGTTAATGATTTAATATTTTCTTGTATTGTTTGTAAATTAATATTAATATTATTTGAAGGTAAATATTGACTTGGTATTTCAATTGGTTTTTCAAAAATTATCATATAAAGCAAAGATAAATATTCTGCTGTTTGTTCTTTAGTAATACCCTCTATCTGTTGTAATGCTTTAACTTCTCTAGTTAAAAAGTAAAATTTATGAAATGCTTCCTTGTCATTAATTGATGATGATAATTTTGTAGGTAATTTTAAAGCGGTTAACAATGATGTTAAAAGGTGCTGGACACTAGATGTTATTTGTTTCATTAAATCTACTAAACTTTTTAAACTGATTACCTTAGCTTTATTTGATCCAGTTGGTAAAAGATCATCATTTGGTAATGTAAAATATTTATATTTCATTTTATATAGTTGATATAAATATGATCTAATCATATCTATCTTAACTGCTTTTGCTTTTATAGGATTTTTTTCATCTTCTGGAATTGAAAAAATTCGTTTAAAGTCAGCGTTGTCAAGTTTATATAATGCATCATTTTGTTTTCCTATAAAAGTAATTATTTCTTTTAATTTTGTATAAGATGGTAGTGTAAATTTTTCTTCATCTCGTAATGAAATACCAATTAAGTCTTTTAGTATTGCAATTTGTTCACAATAATCATCCTTTCTTTTCAAATCAAGAGAACAGTTTTCTGTTTCTATTGATATATTATTTGAATTTGAATTTGAATTTGAATTTGAAGATATTTGCTTATTCACTTGAACAGGTAAAATATATCCGTTTGAATCAGTTTCCGACGCCAATAAGTATGGACTACTTACTTTTGATCCATTTAAATTTGCTACTAAATAATATTTATGTTCGTTTTTTGGATCTACTGATATGGTATACAAACCTTCATTTGTTGTGTAATTGGTACCACTTTCTTGAGGTGCTGATGTTCTTTTTGCTTTAAGATCATTAATTATTGCGAGTTTAACCTTTTTAGCATCATCACATGTTTTATCAGTAATAAAAGGTGAAAAATCTAGACCTAGTTTTACTGTTTGTGGAATTCCACCTAAACCTTCAATCTCTCCATCAAGTTGTGCAAGTGCTCTCTGACATGTAGATTTACGTAAACCACCTTTTTGTCTTTTAGTTTGTTTTTTTCTATTGAAGAGTTGCTTTTTTTTTTGAGTGTTTCTTGATTTACGATTATTAAGCTTCTTTTTAATCATGATTTATTTAATATAATAGAAAAAAATTAATAACCCTTGTAAGATTGTTGATTAAGTCTAGTATGATTGTTTGCCACACATTGATCACCATTACCTTCTTTACATGTTGGGGGTCCACCATATAACCATTGAGCAAACTTGCCTTGTTCATTCGCAAAAGTTGTTGATGGAACTGTGTAGTATTGTCTTTCCGAATGAGACCGATTAAAAATATCATTAACATCCTTGAATAAATTATTTCCAAAGTTAGATTCAACACGTTGTGCTTGTTTACGATTATTAAGAGTTGAACAAGCAGGACCACGACGACGATCATCTGATGCTAAAGGATTCATAAATGGGTTATCAACCGTGGTATCAACACATTCAACTTTTTCTTTTCTAGCATTTAAATAACGATCAAACAAAGGGTTTTCATTAACCGGATCTAAAGGTCTAGGTAAAGTATCATAGTTTTCACGAATTTCTTTACTTTGAAAGGTGTAAACTAAATAAGTGATAACTAAAACAATGATTGGTAGGTAAATATATAAATAATTATTATGAACCACCATCATAACAATACCAATGTAAAAAGATAATCTAACAATGGCATTTATTCTTTCACTGAAAGGCATATCAATCTTTGGTACAAAATCGAGTAATTTATCACGACGAAGTAATTGGGAATAATCTTCAACCCATATAACATCTCCTTTTGATTCCATTTTAAATATTATGTATGTTTTCTTATTATTCTATTTATATTTTAATAACAAAACTTTTTAAACTTTTTAGAAAAAAGTTTTATCAAAAATAAACTTTTTAGAAAACATAAACAAAAAATATTAAAGTTTTTGATCACACTTTTTCAGTCTTGGGGTGCATGAACCCCAAAAGCGGTAAAAAGTGTTTTTTGCCCATGCTTTTTTCTAAAAAGCATTAGATGGCCATTTCGGCCTTTAATGACGGATGACTCTTATACCCAATCAATTCAAAATCTTGAAATGTAAACTCTGTAATATCCTTCTTCTTTTCTTTAACTTTTAAAATCGGAAATGGATATGGTTCCCGTTGTAAATTTTCATAAACTTGTTTAACGTGTGATTTATAAATATGTGCATCACTAACCATTACCGTTAAAGTTCCCGGAGTTAAATTAATCCCTTCTAGATTACATAACATATAAGTTAACATTGTACCAGTGCAGGTATTCCAGTTATTAGCCAAAAAGTAATCTGAACTTCTGAGATGAATAATACAATGTAATTCATGTTTGACTGGATCAACACAGAATTGGTAATAAAATAGACAACTAGGTAGTGAAGCCTTGTGTTGTGTTGCCGGATTCCACAAATTAATAATAATTCGACGTGATGTCGGATCATTCTTAAGAAGATAAATCACGTTTGCTAATTGGTCATACCCAACACTTGAATCATATTCAGTATGACAATCTTTATATTGTCCTCCAAAATGACGAAAGTTAAATCCATATGTCTCACCCATGTCACCTTCTGGATAATCTGTTAACCCCCGTTTATCTAAGAATTCGCGACTAGTATTACCATCCCAAATTGTAATACCTTGTTCTCTAAGAATTTTGGTATCAGTCTTTCCAGTAATATATAATTTCAATTCTTCAAAAATCCAACGTAAAACAATTCGTTTGGTGGTAGAGATCGGAAAATGATTCTTAATATCAAATTTCAAACAAATACCTGGAAGAAAGTATGTACCAGTTTGGGTGCGATCCATTCGATCAATACCATTTAGTAGAATATTCTCCATCGTATCAAGATATAATTTCTCTTCTTTATTAATCCATTGTGTAACATTAAAATTACGATTCGGATGGTAATATGTTAAATAGCGATAATAAAGACCATCGGTAGTTGCTTTAATTTCTGATACATCCGACAACAAAAATTCACCATTTTGAACATATGGTTGAATTTCTTTCAGACGTTCATTTGTTACATTCAAATCCTTATTAGTTCGCACAGGTATTTTTGGAAAATGGACATCACATCCAAAATCTTTATAAATTTCTGTAATATAAATCATTCGACAATAATGTGAGTTAATTGCCATTTTATAGAGATCACCACCACCAATGATAAAGACATTATGGATCTTTTTATTTTTGATATTCTGATCACCACTTAAAAAGTTTAGATTATTATAATCATAAATCTGATCAAAATCAGAAATAATTCGAACCATTTCATGATCATGATGACTAATAGTTTCGGGTGATTTGTGAGTCAAAATAACATTAAGACGTCCAGGTAATGGTTTAAATTTATCTGGTAAAGATTCCCATGTTTTACGACCCATGACAACCATGTTAATAAATTCATAATATTTATCGGTAGGTACAGATGTGGTTATTTCTTTAAAACGTTTTAAATCGTCAGTAATTTTCCAGGGAATTGTTCCATTAAGACCAATCCCATTTTTAGAATCATATGCGGCAATAATATTAAAATACATTGTAAGATATTAATATTAGTTTGAATTAAAAATAACTAAATCAATTTTACTTAAACACTTTTTAGAAAAAAGTGTTATCAAAAAAATCACAAAAATACTTTTTTCTAAAAAGTTTTAAATGGGGTGTTCCAGAATTCGCTATTATTTCTAAAGACAGATGATTGAAAGAAATAGGAATCATTCCATCCAGCAAAATAGTTACCTTTTAAAATTCTATCATCTTTATAAAACTTTTCTTCAAATTGGGTTTTAGATTTATTATCGCTTGTTTCTGTTGGATCTGATTTAATAGTAACAAATTCTCTAATTCCCATGGGGTTAGTTGCTAATGATCTTGGTATTCCTAAATCAGTATTCATATTGGTCCAATTATCCATTGCATTTATAGTATTATTGGTAAGTTCGTTAATATAAGAATGATTATTCAATGGTACACTAGAAATTGGCATTACATCACTAAAACCTTCCCATGCATCAAAACCCATACCACGATTACCCCCTCTATCTATTAATAATTTTTGTACAGTTTGTTGATTATTTAAAACATTTGAATTCATTTTATATATGTTTATATTTATATATTCCTTTAGAAAATTATTTAAACTTTCCCACACTTTTTTTGAAAAAAAGTGTTTTTGCTAAAACTTTTTTCTAAAAAGTTTATAAATGAAAGTTACTGAAATTACGGTAAAACAAAAGATATCTGATCAAGAGATTTCAAAATTAGAAGGTACATATTTCACCGAAGATGATTTTGATATAATTATTAAGGATGATTCAGATATTTATCGTTTAGATGCGCAAGGTAGAAGACATCTTCTATTAAAAATTCGTAAGAATGTAATACCAAAAGAAATATGCAAAAAATGCTTTGTTGCTTTGGAAGAAGAAGCAAAAAAACCCCATACAAATCGTGGTGCTGCAGCAGGTCTCTTAACTAAAAGAAAATTACCTGCTTATGTTAAAGAAATTGCACAAAAAGGGAAATTCAGAGGAAAATATTATGGTCATGATGATCGCCTTCGTAAAGATGATATTAGCAATATGGCAAGAAGTGGTATTATTGGATTTTATGATCAAATAGATCGTAACTATTATCGACGTTTATCTAGAAAGAAAGATAAAACAACTATTAATGTCCCTTGTCGAACAACTAAATTCACTAAAGATCAACCTGAAAAGTGGAAAGAAACATTTGCTTTTTTTGAAGCAATTGACCAACAATTTAAATCATTAGTACCAGAGGCTCATGAAAAACAATATCAAAGAGCATCTAAGACTCCTGACTTTCAAATTCTAGATACTGCATTTTCAACGGCAACAATTAATTACAACTGGCAAACTGCTTTACATCGTGATATAGGTGATTTTGATGAAGGATTTGGTAATCTAGTTGTTTTAGAAGATCCAAAACAAAGTCGTCAGAAATGGTCTGGTGGGTATCTTGGATTCCCTCAATATGGTCTTGCAGTAGATGTTAGAAATGGTGACTTTCTGGCAATGGATGTACATCAATGGCATTCAAACACACCAATCATTTCTGAAGGAGAAAATGAACATGTTAGATTATCAGTTGTTTCCTATTTAAGAAAGAATATGTTAAAATGCGCACATACAAATATTCAAACGGGCGGAACAGGTGGAACAAATGGCACAGGTGGTCAAGATGAATCACTTCCTCCATCTTATAATCGTGCACTAAAATTATCTAGTCAAAAAAAATCTTTTTCAGAAAAAAGTAAATCAAAATATATTAAAAGTAGACAAAAAAGTATCAAAATAGTTCATAAATTAGGTCCATCACCTAGAGAAAATAATGAAAATAATCAAAATATAAGTGGTTATTTTGAACAAGCAAGTAGTAGTAACTCTAATTCTAATCAATCGCCAACATCAAAAACTGGTGGTAAATATGTACCAGAATAAAATAATATATGATAATGCTTGTTAGAATAATATAATTATAATTCTTTAAAAATACATTTAGAAATTTGTATAATGACTATCATAACTATTCATAATGTTATTATTATTCGATCTGGACCAGGTTACTACTAAAATATACATAATTATCCAATTTAGATTTATTGTCTTATTGTCTTATTGTCTTAATTGTTGAGGTTTAAGGACAAATGCCTTATTTCTAAATTTGTTAATGTATTTATCCATATCTTTATCCATTGATTGATAATTAATTGCAACAAATTGACAACCCATATTCCATGCTGTTTCTGGATCATAATTAGATGTAAGAATATCTCCTTCATTATGAGGTACAACAATTGACATCCCACTATTATTAAATACTTTAAGTTGTGTATTATCTATATTTTTCTCTGTTTTTTGAACTGACGAATCAATTGAAAAAACATTTGAACTTGTTGTTGTCTGTTGATAAACTACATTTTCTAAATCTGAATAATGAAATCTCTTTAATTTAGGAAAAGCCCATGAGTAATTGATTATTTCTTCAAGTGATGATCCTTGAAATCCATCACTAGATATCAGAATAATTTTACCCATTAAATTTTTCAATGGTACAATCGCAAGATTTTTTGCTTGATAGTTATATGTAGGATCCAATAAATAATCCAGTAAATACGTTGTGAATAATTTTTGTATTCTATTATTGACAAAATAATTATAATTTGTTTTAAGATCCAAACTAATAATTAAAGGGTCTAAATTATTTGGACATCCATCTGTACCATCATAAATTCTAAAAGCATGATCTTTAATTGTTTTAATAACATCTTCTAGATATAATGTGTTTAATGTTAATTTCCATTCACCTTGTTTAAAACCACTTGAAACAACTGGTATAGCATCTGGTCCATACTGATCACCAAAAACTTGGAATTCGAGAAATCTAGCACCAGTTTGGATGACTTTTTTAATCATATCAGTTGTTGCATAATCAATTATTTGAGTACCTGATAATGATGTATTATAACTACTAGCCACATAAAAATCACATAATCTATGATTCTTTAGAGTCGAAATTTTCATCGACTGCATGTTTTGGAATTTAATATAGATATCTAATGTACTTAATGCTCTATTAACTCTAAATTTTTGCGAAAAGAAAAAGAGAAATAAACATAAAATTACGATAGATAACAAAATAATCATAATTAACATATTATAATTATACTCAGACCCATCTGAGAACATATTATTTTTATTTAAGTTAGAATTCAGTGTATTAACTTGTCTTGATGTAATCGAACTCATTTTATTTATTCTATGTACGATGTTTTCTTACTTTATCTTTAGAATTTCTTTTTATTTTTTCTTTTTTTCTTTTTTCTTTTTTTCTTTTTCATTATATTATTTCTTAATAAAACTTGTTCCTAGAATAAAATGAGTCTTTTCATCTTCATATTCACTATTATATGCCAATCTTAGAATACCATCTTTTTGTACAATTAATGGAGTTTTATCTCGATTTCCTTCATAATATATTACTGAATGCTTTAATTTATCTTCAATACTAAATCGTGTTGTCAATCCAGGGGTAGATAGATTACTACGTAATGTATTATTTCTACCTATATTCCAGTAAGTTCCATTACTAGATTTAATGTGTATATAATCACCAACTGATAATGGAAAGTTTTTAATATCTCTTTCATCAATAAATTCAAAGACACCATTTGGATTCAAGTTAAAATATCGTTTAGTTAATAATGTTGATTCATTATGAACATAAAATCCATCAGATTGTCGAATATTGTTTAATGTTTTAACGTTCAATTTATGTATATAAAAAGTCGATTGATTTGATAATGCTAAGTCACCTATATTATCATTCACATCCGTAATATTTTGATTTAATAAATGGTAATACATAACACTTTTCTTTTTCTCTTGAAGATAAAAACTAATTAATTCACTTCCATCTTCTTTCACTTGTGCACGTGTATTTGCAAAACCTTTCATCGGAATAAAAGTAGAATTTATCATAAAATCTGTTGCGTCTTGATCATATTGTTTTATTCTCCAATCATTAATTTCAAATTCACCGCCATTAAATACCAAATATTTATTTGGATATCTAACTGATTGTAATGATATATAAGTATTACTTTCTGGATCATGTAAAGATTTCTCTATTAAAAATGCATCAACAATATCAACTTGGTCATTTCTTTTATCTTTAACAACTAACATATTCTTTTCAATTGTTAAAATTTTATCAGCATCACTATATGGTCTGAAATAAACTGGTTTGTTCTTGTAATAATGTGGCATTTGTCTTCTTGAAGAATCCATTGAAACAACTTTTTTCGATGATGGTAAATTGTCTAATGACATTAATGTAGGTTGAGGTACAATTAATTGTAAACTATTCGGTTTTAATACAAGACTATCTAACTTAAATTTATCAAAATAAACAGCTCTATATTGATCATTTAATTGATAATTAATCGCTACAAATTGACAGCCATATGACCATGCTTCTTCAGGATCATAATTTGTTGTTGTTGTATCTAGATCATTGTGTGGATAAACAATAGTCAAATTTTTTCGATTATATTCACTTAATGCATCTGATTCTTCTTGATAATCCTGTGGTGTCTTTGGCATTTTCTGATTAACTTTAATATTCATTGGATTAAATTCAGTTAATTTACTAAAATGAAGTCTATTTGGAGGATGTTTATTAATTAAATTTTGATATTCTAGAATAAGTTTCTGTTGGTCTTCATCATAACCATTAGTTTGTACTGGATCTGACCATATTATAACCTGATTAAATAAATTACATATTTTTGTTTGTGCAGGGTTAATATCTGGTAAAATTCGATTACCAATATCTAAATCTTTTTCAGTTTTAGAAGGGAAATATCTTTTAATAATTGCCGCCATTTTACTTAATGTTTTTGGATTGTTATCAATTTGTAATTTAATGTAAATAAAAAGAGGGAATTCATGTGTTTTAACTTCTGGATTAAAAGCAAATTCGGCAATTACATTACATGCTGCTTCAAAATCAATATTATTTAATGATGTTTGCCATTGACCTTCTTTGTATCCAGTTGTGATAATTGGTCTTGTCATTGAACTAGAAAAAGAACTATTTAGGACTTGTAATTCAATATATCTAGCACCCATAATTAAACAGTTTTTAATCATATCAGTGTTAACATAATCAAAACGTTGGTTACCAATTAAAAAACTCATTGCTGAACTTGCAATATAGAAATCAGCCAAATATTTATCATTATATTGTGCTAAGCAATCTGTCTGTTTAAATTCACGCAATTTTGTTGTTGAAATTTTATTGTATGTAGAAAGTACTTCATCTGTTCTTACTCCCTCTAATAAATAATACATATAGTATGCAATATTAATTAATATAAATAACACTAGAGCAATACCTAAGAATTGAGAAATATGTTTAAGTTTAAATTTTTCCATAGCAGGTCCATTTGATTCCATTCTTTATGTTTTCTATGTTTTCTATGTTTTCTATTTACTATATAATTACTAAACTTTTTATAAAAAAAATTTATTCGATTTGAATAAAAGATCAAAGTTGTTCTTCAATTGCATTGTAATAAGGAAGAAAATCCGAATAATCAAAAATCATTGCTTGTCGTAGTGCTTGTATCATTTTGGATTCAACTATTGATTTCTCAATTAATAGTTCTTCATGACTCATGCTCTCAAGTTTATGTTTATGATCATCAGATATCTTTTCAGGAATAAAATCGCGATGACGTACATCTTTGATAAATCTTGATCCTTCCTCAAAACCCATGACTCTGATAATTTGTCCCTCAAAGTATTTAATTAAACCATCAAACCGACAGTGAAATTCATACATTTGATCCAAACAAAAGTTGCCATCGAACACCATTTCTGAATCACCGAGTTGTGTACCTTTATCAATTAACAAACGTTGAATTCCTTCTTCGTTCAGTAGATTAATAATGTCCTTGTACATATAAGACTCGATTTTTTTTCCAAAGTGTTCTACTTCCGGGGTCATGTTTTTGTACCGACAGTAGAGACAGGATGGATCGTAATCCGAATCCATCTCATCACAACTCGATTCAAGTTCAAGTTCGTCCGACTCGTAAATTGTATCCATATCTGTAATATGGAATAAAAGGTACAATGAATCTATACCAATATATTTTATTACTAAATAATTTTTTTCAATTTTATAATAAAAATAGTATCTAAAAAAGGAAAATATTGTAATTGAACAAGAATTTATTTTAAGATGTCTTCCATTCTTCATCACAGAATAGACAGAAATAGATGTGTTTTAGTGCTTCAGGATTGTACCGTACATATGAAACCTTATTTTTACCAGTTTTATGTGAGGGACAATCTTGATTAGGACAAACAATACTTTGATCACGTGGTAAAGTATTATCATATCTAATATGTGAATTTATGTATAAACTACTGAAAATGTCTTTATCATAAACGTTTGTATAAATAGGGCTTGTGTCTTGACGATGTTTTACATTCGTACAATGACGACAATGATATTCAATCTTTGATTTTCCTTTATTATCAGTAATAATTTGAGACCGAAGAAGGTTTTGACAATTATCACAAAATTCCATTATGTTATTATAATCTTTATCTTTTGTAATTCGATAAGAAAATCTTATTTCAATTTTTTATAAGCATTAAAAATAAATTATTTCTTCAATAATATTAAAATCATATTTACTTAAAATGCAAAAAGTTTCAAGAAAACAAAATAAATCCAAACAAGTGAAACGTGTCAAACGTTCAGTTAGACAACGTGGAGGTTCACCTGCTTCAGATAGAGTTATGAGTTTTGCCAATGGTGAAGGTGTAAAAGTTGATCTTCCTCCTACACCAGCAGTTGCCGGTGATGTCAAATCATTAAATCTTTACCAATTAACCGGTGGCAGAAAAGTAAAAAAATCAAAGAAATCCAAAAAACACCACATTTCAAAGAAATCTAAGAAATCCAAGCGATCAAATAGATCACGTCGTATGCGTATGAATAAACGTGGTGGTGGTGCTACTGACTTCAGAGATACTCTCTATTCACGTCAATATGATGGTGGTCGTACTGATGAAGCACCTTTCTTCAATGCCTTTACAAATGAAGAATATATTTCACCAAAAGATCTTGTTAATGAACCTAACATGGTCGCAAATCCACCATACTTACAATAAATTATTGTAACTGTTTTTAATTTTTATGTTTAATTTTTATATTTTTGATGATAAAAATAAACATGTCTTTCTTTATTACAATGTGAACACCATTGTATATTTTTATAATTATGATGCTTAATATTTAAATCTAAAATACTTTCTTTATTACATGAAATACATGCATAATAATAAATATACGGTGTAATATTACAATAATTCTTTAAAAGTAAATCTAATTCATACATTTGATTTATATAGAATAATAAAAAATATTATTATATTAAATTTAATTTAATTTGCATGAAGATATTAAGACATCCTCCATTGGTTACCACAATTATTGCAAGTAAGAAAGAGTGTGATACCTTCATCACCTGATCGAGTTTGTGCCGTTGTAACTGAGACATCTTTCTCTTTACATTTACCACATTTAAAGTGTTTCGATCCAACACCCTTTTGTTTCTCGAACATAACCTTATCTTTTTCTTTAATTTTATTGATAATTTCGGCATGTTTTTCCGGATTCAATTCAGTTGGTGACATTTCTGATAATTTATAACCATTGTCTCCTTCAAGAGCAAACTTAACAAGTTTTACATTATCAGAGCAAAGATTTTGGTAAATAGAAATTGCTTTATGAATATAGATCTTGATAAAATTACGATCCTCCCAATAACACATGAATCCTTTCTTATCTGATTCGCGAACAGTCCAATTATAAATACCACGTTCTATTTCGCGTAATACATTATTATCTTGTTTGCTTAGTTTATCTTTTTTCGGAAATAAAAGTTTACGAAAATTATCAATGATCATTGTTTGTTTTTCATTATCACTATCAGGTAAAGTTTTGTCTAAACGTTCACGAAGGGTATTTGAAGCAATTAAACGAGTGAAATTACAAATATTAGTCTTAGGAATTTGTTTTTTACGTGATCGACCAGATGTTTCACCATCTTCGTCATCATCATCATAAAATTCTTCATCTTCCACGACATCATCATTTTCTGCCTTATCATCATCATCATATTCATAATCTTCGTCTTCCTCTTCATCCTCGTCTTCTTCACCTTCTTCATCTACATCTTCATCAACTTCTTCTCCATCATCTTCATTACCTTTTTCATTATCAGAATCAGAATCTTCACCTTTATTTTCTTCATCATCATCATCTTCCATTTCTTCTTCACGATTAGCGATATCAATAATACTGACATCACTTTCATTAATATTTAAAATTTGATGTGTCGATAGATCGATCTTAAATAGAATCAAATCACCAAAGAAGTCTTGATCTTGATAATCATCAAATTCAAAGTTATGTGCGTTGACTTTACTACTTTGACCTGAAGTCCAACCATAAAGTTGATAATAATCACCTGAAACATTCCATTCTGAAAGCATTTTTAATTTAGATTTTGAATTAATATCTTGTGCGGGATTAGGGATAAGTTTTAGAAAACTTTTATAAGTAACAATCTTTTCAATCGAATTATTTAATAAATTTGATCCAATAGCATTTAAATTAAGACCAGATGTTGATCCGTCTTGGAGAAATAGCCAGGCATGATATAATGACATTATTGAAATGATTACTAATTTTGATAATTCATATATCTTTTATATTCAATTTTTTTGATATAACAAAAAATTGATTTAAATTTAAAATGAACAACTAATCTATAGTCAATATCTATTACTATTACTATGTTTGCAAAGATTGCGGAAATTGTTAATCGGAATCACAATGAAATTAGAAATTCATCAAATTATTTTATTAAAGTTGAACTAGGAGCATTTATATCTTCCGAAATCTTTGAATTAGCAGATAATACAGATAATCTGTCGGATTATCTTGTAAAAAATTATAAATTAAAAAGTAAAAAAGAATATTATCAATATCAATATCAGAATAACTTTTTTCAAAGAGAACGTAATTTTAAAAGCCAATCTTTCAAAGATGTTTTTCATGAATCACATATTACTCATCATCAACCATCTACAAACAAATTTGATTCACGTATTAGTCTACATTCCATTACAAAACTATCTACATTTAGTCAACACATGAGTTATCATAACATTGTTTTTGTTAATGAAAAAATTTGGGAGATTACTGATACATGTCTAATGTATGTATTAAGTATTAATAAAAAATCACAAAATTGGAATTTAATCTATTTCAAAATGCAAGTTCCTCTATCAGAACAAAGTTTACGAAATAATGAAAGTGAAATTAATAAACTATCTGAATTATTTAAACACAAATACGATAAGAAGTATAAGTTCCACTCGTTGGACTTGGTCTTAGAATCTTCACCACTTCCCCAGGACGAAGTCCAAGATAACGAGCCATAGCATCATCACGTAAAATAACTGGTAAATTCTGTTGTTTAATATAATATTTTTCAAGTAAATCTTTTTTTTCTGTTTCACTAATAACTTCATGATGTGGTACATCACGATGATTTACAATATCAATCAATAATTGTGGAAGACTAATAATTTGAACATAGTATCCCATTTGATTGTAAAAGTTGTTAAGCATTGTTTCAAATGAAGATCCTTGAATATTAATTCTTTCTGGTGCGACAAGAATTAATTTATCCATTGGTTTTAGTTGAGTATTATAAATTTGTTCAATGAAAGATTCAATAGCACGTGCAGTTTTAATTTTATCAAGACGATATTTAACATATGTATAGGAATCATCTGAATTTTTTACAATCATATCCAAAGGACCTACTTCAGGATTTGTAAAAGTTTTATCTAAAAGAGATTGATGAAGCATTTGTTTTAATTCTTCTTGATTAAAAGTCTCATATGCAGAAACATCAATTTTACGATATTTTAGCATTTTTAATAGATTAACACGTGTTTTCATAAGAAATTCAAAGTTCATTTTGTTTTATTTACTTCTTTAATTTTCTATAAATGAAGATATTTTTTAAGTCTTTTATATAAATACTTTCAATTTTTTGTTTTTGGTTTTTGAAATTAAATAAAGATTTCATTGTCAAATCCATTATCTCTATTCATAGCACTTTCACTCCCACCAATTTGTTGTTGTTGGTGTTGTTGGTGTTGTTGTTGTGCTGGTTCAGCAAAACTATCATCATTTGCCATTCTATAGTTAGGATCTAATCTAATAACTTTAACATCATCTCCACTATTTGCTTCTTTTTTCCCTTCTACTCTTCCACCACCAGTTTGAGGTGGAAAATTAGGACGATTCATATTTTGTAAAGATGAACTCATTCGATCACCCATTGGATTACCGAATTTTCCTAACATATTACTACCTAAGTCAGAAATATTAGTCATTGAACTAGGAGCATCAGATGAATCAAAATAACTTATTGGGATCCCACCTCCACCATGCTGACTATTTCCTAATTCTGAAAAATCAGAATTAAGACTTGATTGATTACCCATATCAGTTTGTAATAAATCTAAATCAAGAGAATCACCTAATGTTTTAGTAATATGACCATGGTCTTTTTCTTCTAAATAATAATTTTTAACATCATTATCATAACCACCTCCTGATTGGTTAAATTCAGGTAACTCTTCAAAATCAGGAGACTTTACTTCAACAAAATTTTCACTATCCTCTGGAGGAGGAGTTACATTACTACCTCCACGTTGATATATTTTTTTCATTTCATCATCGTCTTTTTCTTCATCATCTTTTTCATCATCTTCATCTTTTTCTTCATCATCTTTTTCATCATCATCTTCTTCTTTGTCTTCTTCTTCTTTGGCCTTAGCAAATCTATTCTTTAATATTTCTTTTAATGATTCTAATTCGTCCATTTCATCTTGGATTTGTAATCCTTTATTAACAATTCTAGGTGAAACGGCTTCTTTAAATTCATGACCATTTTCTCTTTCTTCTTCAAGTCTATGTACTGATTTCTCAGTTCTAAGTCGAATAGAAATACCCATTGCTTCACATTCCTGGATCATCAATTTAGCACAATATGGCATATATGCTCTAAAGAATTCAGTTTCGTGTTGGTTAAAAGTATTAGGACCAAATACTTCTTGAAGTTCGCGACCTTTATTTTCATTTTTATCTAATTCTAAAGTTTCAATAACATCATAATTCATGGGTCCATCAATTTCAGGAGAAATAAATAGATTTTCATTTGGATTAACGATCGCAATTCTTCCACTGTTTTGACAGATATGTGTATAATATTTATCAGAACGTTCCATCATACTTTCTTTTAAGAAGCCTGCAATACCATGTGCAACAATCGAATCACGTTCCATTTCACCAATTCTAGCACCACCACCAATTGCACGACCTGCTACTGGTTGACGTTCACGAACAGTATAACGACCACCCATACTTGAGAAATCTTCTTCATTTCTATTACCAGATGCACGACTATGGATCTTGTCACCAACCATCTGTTTGAAACGTTGATAAAAGACTGGACCAATAAATAAGTGAGCACCCATTTGCTGTCCATCAAAGCCATCATAAAGAATTTCATTACCATATCCTTCAAATCCATATTCTTCTAATTTTGAGGCTAAATCTTCCATATTTTTAGGGACAAAAGCCGTACCATCGCCGACTAAACCTAAAAGAGCACATAATTTCGAATATGCTGTTTCAATTAAATGACCATTTGTCATACGTTTAGGAAATGCACCTGGATTAATAATAATATCTGGGCGAATACCACTCTTTGTATGCGGCATGTCTGCTCTGCTTAATGTAATACCTAAGACACCCTTTTGACCATATCTGGAACCAATCTTATCACCAATCATTGGTGGACGTTCTTTAATAGCACGAATCTTAACTAATTTGGCTTTGGTATCATCTGTATATGATGTAAAAACTTTATCAATTGTTTCTCCTTTACCATGTACTTCAACAGACATATCCAATGGAGGATCTTCTGAACGTGTAAATTTAACATATTTACCAACTGCAATTTCATTGCCTTCACAATGAGTACCTTCTCGAATTAAACCATATTGATCTAGTTTTGAATAATCATTATACTGTTTAGGTTGGACTTTATCTGCATCTTCACGCATGTTTAGGGTTTCCGGAGTATAGAAAAATTCAAATGTACCTGTTTTAGGATCTTGCTTTTCAGTTTGTTCATACCCTTTAGAGTATGAAATTTTAAGCATACCCAGATCTATAGAATCTTGACAGCAAATAACTGAATCTTCTTGGTTGTAACCAGTATAGGCACTAACAGCAACAATAATATGTTGACCATGACCAAGACGATCATTATAAATATGTTTACCAAGACGAGTATTAGTTAGTGGTTTTTGAGGATGAGAAAGCACCATTCCAGTTGTTTCGATTCTGTGCATAAAATTAGTTGCATATAAAGAAATTGCTTGTTTAGATTGACCGATACCATAAACGTTACGTGGTAATTGGTTATATTCTGCAAAAGGAATACCTTGTGCTTCTAAACTTAACATCATCGATTCATGTAATTCAGCATGTGTATAATCTACAAATTTACTATCTAAATTAAGACTAGCCGTTAACATAACATTATTCATATCATTGTTATCAAGATATTCAATCACACCTGAATGTTTCTTTAAATCTTCAATTGTATTCACTTTGCTGTAACCCATAGTATGAGGATGATAGTATTCATTATGAATATGTTTAATTTTCTTTGTTTTTTCTTTAAATCCAACAACTAAATCTAACCAAGTACGTCCATGAGATTTAATTTCACGAACAATTTTTTCAGTTATTAAAGTTTTGTTATCTTCCAAAATGTATAATGGTCTAGTACAACGACCACCATCAGTTAAAACAAAGATAGTATCTTCTTTAATTTTCCAAGAAATTGATGTAAAGATATTAATTAAACCATTACGACGAAGTAAACGAATCCATTCTACCAGTCTTGGAGGGTCAGCATGAACACCTACCCAGCGACCATTAAGAAAAACTTTTGTTTGTTTATATAGTAATCTAGGATGGATATCACTAAGAGGAATAAGACCAGCATCATCAAGTGCTCTTTTAATTGGTTCACTTGGACTACCCGTTGTCACTTGTGCTAAACAAGTAAAATGTTTTTTAATACCTACGTTGGTACCATCCATAATTGTCATAGGACACATATAACCATATTGTGATGCATGTAAACGACGTTGATCAATAGGAACACGTGTACCAGTATCATTGGGAGTAACTAAACGACGAACTTGACCTAAATAACTGTAAAAACCACGGCGATCAATTTGTTGAATAACACCTTTTTTACTACTAGTACCACCGGGATTACTTAAAGTACCTGTTTGAAACCCTTTGATAACAATTTCTTCTGTTGAAGATGGATTAAAGATTGATTTCACACTTCCTTCGTTAACAATACTAGTTATGTTTTGACCTTTTAATTCAATGTAACCGAATGCAAATGCTGATGAAATCTTGTTACGAACATCATATTGTAATTGTTTATAACCATCACGAAAAAGATTGGCAATCATGTAACCAGATAAATCAACTCTTTTGTATTCAAAAGAATCACGATCAACTTCTTCTTTGATACCCATCATAACTTGAAGAAGTTGGTTAACACAATAACCTAGGTAGAGGGCTTTTTCCTTAAAGTCATTACCAACATGAGGGTACAAGTTGTCATAAATATTCTTAAAAAGAACAGCATAACGTTCTACACGATTACGTTGAATATCACCACCTTCTGAAGCATCCATCCGTTTCGTAAATTTTTCTAGATAGTTAAGAGCAGTAATTTGATCAAATATTTCTCTATTATCTTCACTATCCATTGAGGGTTCAAGTATACGAAGACCTTGTTTAGAAAATTCATCTTCTGTATTATGAAAAATACATTCCATGATTTCTTTATCTGTTTCAATACCTAAAACACGAAAAAGAACAAATAAAGGAATGTATTTACCACCAGTGTCTGATTTTCCTGATTTAAAATATGGATTTTCAACAACAATTTCTTTTGTTTTATCAACAACATGTAAATAAGTATTTCTAGCATAACGAAATTCAGCCGGTACTGATTTTACTTCTGCTGTCCAAAGAAAATCAGGGTTACCTGATTTATTGATATAAAGATTGTTTTCGGACTTTCTTTCTCTTGAAACACACACTTTTTCACGACCATTGATAATAAAATAACCACCATGATCATAAGGGCATTCACCTAGTTTTTTTAACATTTCATTACTGACACCAGAAAGTGGACATAATGTTGAGTGTAACATAATTGGAACACGTCCTATATTAATATCTTTGAATGAAAAAGGACCAAATTGTTGAAATATAATGTTATCGTTTTCCTTAATAATATATTCAATTTCAATATCACAAAAGACATTAAAAGCGTATGTTAAATTTTTAAGACGTGCTTCATTCGGATACATTGGTTTGACAGTTTCTTTTAATGCATCATAAATAACCGGTCTAGAAATATGTATTTGATCTGTGTTTTTTCCACCATAATAAACTTTGATAGCATATGTAATAGCGGGATTTTCTTTATCAATTAAAATTACAACTTGAGGATTTGATTGTGTATCATTGAAAATATCATAGATTTTATTATTAATAAAATCATTGTATGAATCTAGATGATGCTTTGTTAAATATTTAGGAGTTGATTCAAAATAGTTCGAGATAATACTCCATGTGTCTTTTTCCAAATTCATGATTTAAAATTAAAGTACTTCTTTATCTTATTCTAATAAATTAATATTTAATTATTAGACTATTTTTAGACTTTTTCTTACTCATTAAAACAATAAAAAATATAATTAAGCAAATATTTACTCAGGAAATTATTCTAAACAATACCATTCTAGATTGTCTTTTTCTTGAACAGGTAAATGCCATTGATTATCATTAGTTTTTTGAACTCCAATAGTATATTCTAATGGATAATTTAAAATGAATTGATCATTATCTCTATATCTAGAATATGTAACTAGATGATTATCTTTCCAACGTTTAAAAAGTGTTTCATCTAATTTATCAACATGATGATCACGTAAATTATCATTTGTTATTACTAGAGAATCTTTAATCATAAAACTTATAAACATCCAATACAAATCGTCATTTTCATTGTATGGAGTATAATAGACCAAACAACCTAGAGGTGACAATTTAAATTCTTTTTTACGACTTTGATGCAGAACAACTAGAAATACAGTTTGATCATCAAATGTTTTACTTTCCATTAATTGGTTTAATAAATTAATAATTGGGTCTTTTGAAAAAACTCCATTGATACAGTGTCCAACATTTCCACCATCAATAATTACTAATCTAGAATGAGGTAATTTGACAAAATTATTGACCCATTCTTGAAATTTATTATTCTTAAGCGAAACATTCATTAATTGATCTACTAGAATTTCACGATCATTACTAGACAGAGTATGTTTTTGGATTTTATTATTACATCTAGAACATACCCCTTTTAAAAAGTTAATCTGAATACTTGTTTTTAAATTATTAATTAATCTAATTAATCTAGAATTTAAAAAAAAATCTAGTTGACTCCAAAGTTCTAATAACTGATGTAGTTTTTCCGTTATAATAGGATTTTCAAAGTTTTCATTAAATAATTCTAGTAACGATTCAAACTGATCAATTGTAAATACTTTTTTATATTTATCAAATATCTCAACTAGAAAATTAAAATATCTACTTTCTAGATTAGTAAGTTTTTCTAGTAATGGACCAATTGTTCTAGTCTTAATTGGTAAACCAATTGATTCCATTATTTTAAAATGTTCAATTGCTTCATCATATCTTCCTAGATTACATAAAATTCTAATAATTAAAGGGTAACTAGAAAGGTTAAATGACCAGTTTTTAAATTGATAAATATTAATTATAGAATCTAAAACATTATTCCATTTATCTTGAAAGACTGAATCTATTTCATTTGATAAAAATGATAAAACTAAATCACAATCCTTTGATAAAATAAATTGATTATTTGTATTAAAATGATTGGTTATTTCTTGATAAATCTGATCTTTATCTTTTTTTTTTATCAGTATAACTAGATAATGATGCAGATTATTTTTTATAGACATAGAAATAGACATGTTATTTATAAGTTGCTTACTTTCATATTTAATTATACATAGTTTGCTTATTACTTTTTATTTTCTTTTTTATTTTTCTTTTTATTTTTCTTTTTCTTTTTTACTTGAAGCCTTATTTTTAAGAGAGTGGTAATATTTGGATTTTCTAGTATAAATATGTTTGTAAAGACGGTTAATGAGAGTCTTCTTTGGGGTCATAACTTTTTTATTACCAACTTTTGAATGAATTGGTACCTTTTTCTCTTTGGCTAATGATCTAAGCATTTCGACAGGTACATTTTCATATTCATAGTTTGAGTCACAGTCAACTCTTTTACGACGAGTAACACCTTGTTGAGTATAAACTGAACTAGTACATATAGCATATGGATTTATAGGTGATTTATCTCTAACATTTAATAAACATGAACAATAGCGTCTTTCACGTTTTGTTAAAGGTGCACGTTTTCTAAAAATATTAGCAGGCATATAGGTTTTATTTATATATAGATAAAAAAAAGTTTTTTAAGTATTAAAGTATTAAAGTATTAAAGTGTTAAAGTAAAGTATTAAAGTATTAAAGTATCAATGATTAAACCTAATCATCATCTTCATCTTCGTCTTCATCGTCTTCTTCTTGAATTTCGGCATTCAAACGAATACTACGAGGCTTACGCTTAGATGTTTTAGGAGGTGTATCAGGGTTTCCGTCTTCTTCATCATCATCTTCTTCTTCAGATGAAGAGGGAAGATCCATTGTTATCATGTAATCGCTTTTATCATTAACAACAATCTTTTTTTCAGACTTTGTATGACTTGCTTTCTTATGATGAATCTTCTTGTAAATAAGTTTTGGATTAATCACCTTGCCTAAATCAACAAGAAGTGCGTATGAGATATCGTTACCGATTTCATCCTCCTCTTCGAATACAAGATCATCATCTTCATGACGATTTTTTTCTTCTACAATACTAATGATACCCAAAAGTGATAAAGCAGGAATAGTATGTGCAACAAATGGATCAGTCAAATCTACAAAAGCATGCGCGGCACGATCTGAAATAGTACCACACAGCAGAGTATGAGTACCACGCTTGTTAGAATATGTCAAACCACCTGATGTGATGTGAATTGATTTACCGAAATATTCACCACGTGAAATACAACGACCTGTACCAGTTGATCCAGTTAGATTTACAACCAAAAAGCCTGAATCAAAAGTTAAACCTTTGGCCCATTGAACAATATCGTTAAATGAACGAATAATTGGACGAGAACCAGCATTATGGTTATCCGGACCAGTTGGCATTGTACTTTCCTTCAAATCTGCAAGACTTGCTAATACAATCATCAAACCTTTGGCCAATACCTGATTATCAGCGAACGAATAAACATTATTTATAATACGAGCGACAGGGAGAGAAGCGAGACTACGATTAGGATCATGCGAACGACGACCCTTAGTCATTTGAGTGGAATTAATTTTGGAGGCCTTAGAATCAGCGGCGGAAGATGCTCCTTTAGGTGTGCGAGGCATAATTAAAATATAAAAGTACGAAAAAGTACCAGAAAAGTTGAAATGATATGATCAACAATTATCGAAAATATATGATAGATATTCAATTTTTTATTGTAAATTATTTTACAAAATTATCTTTTTTTCTAATAAAATAAGATGTCTATTCAAGGGACTTTTTATACCGTATATGAACATACTTATAAATTTTCATTTACAGAAATCTTTTCAGTTATTAAAATAATTTTTAAAAAATCAATCAATCATACAATAATAGATTATGATGATTGTGCAAAATTTATTAAAGTTAAAAACATACTTAAAATACCTCCAAATAAATTATCAAATGATATTACTGAAACTCATAAATTAATAAATATTTTAAATTATGGAACATACCTTGCAAAATCATATCATACAATTACATCTCTGGTAAAATATGGATATATACACCATTATGAATATAATAAAGATATACCATATTATAATCGATTTATTCCTTTTAATAATCAAGAAAAAATATTAAAAATGATTGATGTGTTAGATAAAGATAGAGGTAAATATAATGTTTTTGTAAATGATCCTAAAAAAAAATATATCACACAACAACATGTATTCTGGAACAACTGCTAACACTTTTTAGGAAAAAGTGTGGTCAAAAAACACTTTTTAGAAAAAAGTGTTAGCAAAAAGTGAAAATTGTTTTTTGATAAAAAAGTTTAAAATGATTTTAATTATTATATATAACAATTAAAGATGGCTACTAATTTTTTTATTGAAAATGAAAATATGAATAAGATTATAAATGATATTTATCCAAAAATTGCGAATGATATTTTAACTGGTGTAATTGACACTAATGAAAAAACAGTTATCTATAAAATTATTAATTATATTAATGAGGTAAAATCATTAAGCACTATTCAAAAACATTATATTTGTATTGATATTAGTATTAAATTAGTCAACTCGTATCCAAATTCGGATTTAATCAAAATCGCAGCCCTCAGTACTTTTCCTCAGAAAGTTTTTGAATATTTCGCAGAAATTGAACAAACCCATACGATTGATTCTTTTAATACAATTGTCAATGAATTGTATACAACTATATATGATACTATTAAAATGGAAGAAATAACCCCTCAAGGAGTTAGTAGTAATCTATTTAATATTATAAATAAAATTATCAAGGTTCTTAGCAAATATGAAAAATTAAATTGGGATGATAAAAAAGCAGTAATCATTAAAGCCTTTGATAAAATCAAAGACAATCTTAAAACTATTTTCCCAAATATTTCAGATAATGACATTAACATTATTAAATTTGCATTTAGTACTATTCCATCTATTATTGATTTATCAGTAACAAAATGTAACCAAGTTATCGAGGAGGCTATTTCACATCCAGTTGTTAATAGTTTTGCGAATATTCTATTTTCTTTTATGAAAACTAATCCAACTAATAACACTAATTCAAATAACATGGATGAACAATAAGAATAATATTTATATTTATAATTTTTCCATTAAAACCAATATTAATTTATCGTCATCATCTAATTTACAGAATAATGGAGTTTTATCGCTAATTTTCCAAAAAGATGCTTTATCATTAAGTGTTTGTGGTAGATTTTTTAAAATAATAAAATTATCTTTACAATTTACATAATGTCCGCCTTTCTTTAATTCAAAAGTATCATTGGCAAAACTTAAATATCTGACATAATTACCTGTGTCTAATTGATCTAGACTTTCAATATAAAAATATTCTTTTAATTGTTCTTTGATTTTATCATATTTTTCTAGATCACTTTGATTCTTGAGTTTATCTGTCATGATCTTATCAAGCATTAATTCTCTAATTAGACCCATTTCAGTTAAAGAACCAAATTTATATCTTTGAACGGCATCACCGTCAATGATCTCTTTAATTAATTCTTGATTTTTGATATCTTTTTCACGTCGATGTTTTAATAGATCCATTTTATTCTATAAAATCATTATTATTTTATATATTTTTTATATGTTTTGTCTAAATAATCGAATTCATATGTCTTTCTATTTTATGACTAACTATTTTTGGACTAATATACGGTGGTTTAATTAAATCAGGTTTTAAATCACAATTAAAAGGCAAATTAGTCTTAAAAACTTCTTGGATTTCTTCTAAAAGATACTGATTTTGACTTTTCAATGAATTATACAATAATTGTAACCCAGTGCTCAGTTTATTATTACTTTCGGCTTTTCGACGTTCTTTAATTTGAGACAATCTTTCTTGACGTTCTCTAATAGCAGCCAATGTTGCTTTTTCATTAATTTCTCGTTTTTCAGAAATAGCAGTTTTATTAACAGTTGATGTATCATCACTATTATCTGACATTTTATTGTCTATTTTCAAGTAAAAATAAAGATTATAATAACTTTACAATATATTAAAATAATAGAATGGCAGTTCAATTTTATAATTTTAAAAAAACAATCAAAGAATTCTTAAAATTAGATGAAGAAATACGATCATTATCTAAAGCCAGATTGGAAAGAGTCAAAAAAAGAGAACGACTTAGTAAGGAAATTACTATTTATTATAAAACTAATAATATTCGTTCGATGGATCTCAATTTGGAAGATGGAACTCAATTTTTAGAATTAGTTGAATCAGAAAGACATCCATCTGTTAATAAAAAATTTCTTAGAGAAGCATTGATTAAATATTGCAATAATGATAAAATTGTAGATGATATGATTACACATATTTTAGAAGAAAGAGAAAACAATTCAGCAATTACACTTAAACTAAAAAGAATCATTCCTTCTAGAAAAAAAAATGCAGTTAGTACAAAAAATGCGATGGGTTTAACCCAGGATAATGAAAAATTAAAAATTCAAGAAAGATTTATGAAATTAGCAGATTATGCCATTTTAAAAGATGGTATTGGTCCTTTGAATAATGATAATCAAATTAAAAGTGTTAAACCACCTATCATTCAGCAAAAACCAGAAAATATTAAACATGAAAAAGAAGAACATGTTGATGAAGAAGAAGATGACATTGAGGAAGAAGAGGAAGATGAAGATTTTGAGGAAGAAGAGGAAGATGAAGATTTTGAGGAAGAAGAAAGTGTTACTATTGATAATTCGTCTGAAGTAACAAGTATGAAAGAATGTGAAGATGAAGATGTTGATTTAGATGATATTCCAGTTGAAGAAACTGGATATATCGAGGATCCTCCACAATTAGAAGAAACATTATCAAAAAATAACACTATTAAAAATGTTATTAGTCGTAAATTAGATTCAATTGAAAATGAAAATACAATTGGATCCATTCCAGTTCCTAAAACAGTTCAACATAAAGACCCAGTTACAATTTTGAATGAATATGAAGTTAAAGCATTAGAAAGTTGGAGAGTATTAGAAAGTTTAACACCAAAATATCCAATCTTAAGCAAATGGTTATTATTGCAAAAAGAAAAAATTAAATTAAATAAATTAAAACAACAGATTACACATCAAGCATTTATTGATATGAATGATAAAATAAATAGATCTGAAAAAGAATTTGAAAAGATACAATATCCAGATGAAATAAATAAATTAAGAATTGATATTATTAAATATTTCACATTTAGATTTCAAAACCAAGTTTAAAAAATGATAAATTTATCTTTATTCTTTATATATTATCATGCAAAATACAAATATTAACAATCAACAAATACCCTCAAACCAAATAAAAAAAGACCCTATAAAGCCTATTCAGAAGAAACCATTAAATGTTTTATCTGTAACTCCATCTCAAAAGCCAACACAAAGTCCTACTCCCACTCATCATATTGCACCAACTTTTACCCCTCCTTCTTCTGCTACACCCATATCTTCCCAAAGTCAAAATGTAAATCAAAAAAAACCTATTCAAAATCAAAAAAAAGTTAGTCAGAAAGCAAAACAAACACCAAATAGTAATAAAAAAGTTAAATCTATGACAAATGTAGCCACAAATTTAAACCAAAAAGTTAATTTTAATTTAAAAAATAATCAAGTTGATAAATTTTATTGTCCTCAATTAGCGATTGCTAAATTGACAAAAAGTCGTCCAATTGACTTGGAATCGATTCCAGATTTACCTGAAATTCCTTTAGAGAAATTGCTTGGTGCTCTGTAAAATATTTCTTGGCTTCTATTTTAAAATGTTTGAAAAGATCATCATTTTCTTTGTTATCTTCTGTTCCTAGAACAAACCCTTTGTAAATATTATCAAAATCTTTTAATTCAACACCATCGTCAAATAATTTGAACATAATTTTACGATAAATCTTTTCTTGACTTATAAATTTCTTTGATTTGATCAAATTCCAGATTAATTCAATAACATATGATAAATGGGAAGATGAATAAATATTTAATGAAATTGCAATTTTCCAGTATCTTTCCATGATATGTGGATTCAGATAAAATATTCTCTTGCCTGTAAAATCCCATGGAGGTGCAGTTTTTTTATTACTAACTAAGTCATTAATTAAAATTTTAGGACCAAATATTTGATTTGCACATTGATATGTTTCTAAACTACTTGCTTTATTTTTCCAATAAAAATCAGAATATATTTCACCTTCAACCAAATATTGGCTAACCTTAGAAAGAGTTTTTATTTTTTCCTTATTTGAAACATCTAATTTTAGAATATTATCCGTAAAATTTGAATAAAATGACATTGATATAATATTTATATCTGTTTCAAATAATCTGAGGGTTTCTTCAAATAATGTATTTGGTAAAAATATCTTATCTAGAACCTCTGTTAATTCTAGTTTCTTATCATTTTTTGTTAAACCTTTAATAATATCAAATGCCTTCATCGTGACTTTTATTTTTTTTTTATGACTATTCTTATCAACTAATTTGACCAAGTATGATAATTTATTGGATATTTGACGAAAATCTGGTTCAGAATTGTCAATTATTTCAGTAATTACATCTTCATCTACATCTAGATTTTCACCAATTGCAATTTTTTCTATAAATTTTCTAAGACCTTTTTTGCTTGGAGGTTTAATCTCTAACTCCATAGATAATTTACGAATTTTTTCAATTTTGCTAGATCCAGAATCATTTGCAATACAAATAATTGGATATTTGCTTTTTTCTTGTTTATTGGCTTGGGTCATAGTTAAAAAGGTTGTAAGTCCATCGGATATTGATCCACGACTATCAATACCATCAACCTCATCCATAATAATACCTTTTTTAATATCAGAACAGCCTTCGAAAAAACTAATAATATTACCCTTGTTAAAAGGTTCTAGAAAGTCTTTTATTTCTTTTCCAGATCTTGCTTCACTTGCATTAAATTCATGGTAATCATATTTAAATTGTTTAAATATTAAATGAGCCAAGGTAGTTTTACCAATACCAGGTTTACCTGTTAGTAACAAAATAGCAGGTGTTTTAGGCACTTTCTTTCGAAAATTATTGAGCCAAAGCATGGCTTTTTCAATATTATGATTATCATCAATATATTCTGATAATTCTTTAGGCGAATAAATATCAACCCACAGTTCACTTTCTTTAATTGGATCAAATTCTACTTCTTCATGATGACTTAAATTTTGTAGAGATGATGCATATTCTTTTTTATATTTTTTTTGATCTTCTTTACTAATACTCCATGCAGATAAATCTTCATCCGTAGGTTTTTCAGATTTTTCTACTTTTTTAGTGTTACTCTTAGGAGTTGTTTTTTTCTTTGATGACAAAGACATATCTTGATTATCTTTGTTTAAAAATCTTTAAATTCAAAATCAATTTTCCTTTTTAATTATTATTCATCTCCATCTCCATCTTCATCATCTCCATCTTCATCATCTTCTTCCTCATCTCCTTCTCCTTCATCTCCATCTTCTCCATCTTCTTCCTCATCTCCTTCTTCATCGTCATCATCTTCTTCTTCATCTTCTTCATCATCTGTTTCATCATTATCTTCCTCATTGTCTTCATTATTTAGATTATCTTCATTTTTATTTGGAGAATCTAATTTATAAAAATCTGGATTTTTTATTTGAGATATGATTGAATATCCAGATGCCTTAAGAACTCCATTAATAATACGTTTTCTTTGAGATCCATTAATAGCCATATATTGTTTATGATATTTATAAACTTGATCATTGGTAATATTGACTATTTTTTTAATGTTATCAATCATGGTTGTTTTATCCCATTTACCATTAATTGTTTTTTCAAAATGTTCTCTCAAAGATTTATCACTTAATAAAAAAGGTAATATAACATTATCAGTTGAAATCTCAACCCCATTCAATTCTTTGTATTGTTGTGCTGCACTCTTTTTTAAATAATGAACTAATGATGTTATACAACCATTTATACCATCAGATTGATA
>Ga0164293_10000464_pt1 | contig 32253 bp, 19 predicted proteins | sample GEODES118metaG_FD_111487 | JGI IMG/M metagenome (GOLD analysis project Ga0164293, IMG submission 111487) | Eutrophic lake water microbial communities from Lake Mendota, Wisconsin, USA - GEODES118 metaG | ecosystem: Environmental > Aquatic > Freshwater > Lake | place: USA: Lake Mendota...
CCGCGAGTCGCTGCGACAATCCTTTGCCGCCCAAGCCGACGAGCGATGCCACCGTCGCGGTCACCGGATCGCGCGGCGTCTCGGCACCTTCGTCCCACGGCACGCCCTTGCCGGTCAGCGCCGTCAGCTCCTGCTGCACGGCCGGACGGTATTTCGCCCACGCGCGGCACAGCAACGCCGTCATCCGCTGCGTGAAGATGTCGAGAAACTCACGGAACGTCGTGTCGTGAAATCTCCGCTGCCGCTCGACCACGAGCGCCGTGTAGTGCTGCGGCAGGGTGCCGGTCGGCCCGATCATCCCGAAACAGGCGACATCGACATGCGCCGTGCCGATGGATTCATTCTCGGACACGGTGTCACGCCGGATCGACGTGATCGCCCCTGCGGGAAAAGCGAGCGTGGACGACGAATGGAAGCGAATCGGCGCCCGCGACAAGGCTCCGACATCGAGACTCCCGAGGGTCGGCGGCGCTGCCTCCTTGATCGCTGCACGCTCCTCGATCGCTTCGGCGGAGAGGAGTCGCACCGCATGAAACAACTCGAACCGCTGCGGCTCACGATACAGGCGTTCCAGAACCGGGTGCCTGGCCGTGCGCTCCGCGACCGCTCCGGCGTCGGCGGTGGGTGGCACGTCACCGAAGGCGTCGCTCATGCGAGCACCCTGGCTCCGGCCCGTGGCGGCCAGGTCCACTGCTCCCGCCGGCTCTCCCGCTCCCGAGAGGTGGAAACGAGCCGCGTGAACGAATTGATGTTCACCCATGCGCCGATGAACCGGTCAAGGACGCTGCAAAAGAGGTAGGCCGCCCGGTCCGAGAACCGTTCCTCGTCGAGTTCGAGGCGGATCTCCACGCCCTGACAGACGCCACCCCGGTGGCCCACGCGGGCCGCCACGCGGCGGCTCGATACGCCGATGATCCCCTGGATCCACCTCTGCTTCTGGTCGTAGTCGTCCAGGTCGTCGAGGAGGTAGAGCTTGAGCATCTCTCGCAGGGCCTGAGGGGCGCGGCCGTCACCGGCGTCGGCAAGCGACAGGTGATTCAGTGACAGGTGGGAGATGATCCGCCACGCGGCCCCCCGGCCGGGCATGGTGCGTAGCGGCCGCGTCGGCCGCGTCAGGCACGTGACCGCCCCCACCGGCCCCTGGCCATCGGGTAACGTGAGCCTCGGTCGCCCGACGGCGAACGGCAACCGAGTCGGCAGGTTGCGGTTGGTGCACACCGCCCTCGTGTGGACGATGAGGTCGGCGACGGCAGCCGGCCCGCCGGCCTCGTCCACGATCGACAGCCATGTGTCGGTGGCCGAATCATTCGCGCCATCCGGCCGAGGCTCGCGATGCATGCGCCGGGAAGCCAGCCACCGGAGCCGCTGACGTGGACCTGCGGCCACGGCCGACGAAGGGCTGTCGATCCCCTCAACGGCGTAAAACGGCAGCACGTCGACCGGCTCGTCTCCTGCCGGCCCAGCCTGCACCGATTCGAGGGAATAGACCTCCACCGCCCGCGGGCGACGTGCATCGGGCGTGATGCAGTATTCACTCCGTGCGCCGTCGATCCGCATCGGATCGAGTTGCTGGGCGAAAAGGTTGACGATCGGTGTGCAGCCCAGCCGGATCGCACGGAGTGACAAGACCCGCTCCATTTCGCGACTGGTGGCCGAGAGCAGGATCGACACGTGCATCGTTCCGCCGAGCCGACCGATCACCTCGGGCGTGAGCCCTTCGAGATCGACGAACAGGAACTTCTCCGGGAGCGCGAAGAACTCCGACAGCAGGCGGTACCCCGAAAAGCTCCGTGGATCGTCGGGGATCGCCGCGTCGGCCGAGTCGAAGCCGGCGGCGACCAGGCGGTCCCTCGGTAGCACCACGGCCTGGGTGTCACCGGGCCCATCGGCGATCACCACGCCGAGGCATCGCGTGAGCAGCAGTTCGTAGAGTTCGTGCATCGACTGCCCCGCCTCGGCATGGAGGTAGAGCCGCAGCGAACCGAGCGGCATCTGCCCCACTCGAACCTCGCTGGACAGTGTCTCGATCGCGATCGAAAGGACGGCCACGGTGCCCGCCGGGGGCATGACCGGGAGGGAGAATGGCGGCCCCGAGAGGCCTGCCGCGGCGACCTTCAACGGCCAGAGGCGTTGTTCGAAGCAGGTACGGTACCGACACCGCTCGCCCTCGACATCCTCGGTCTCGATTGGCGTGCCCCGCGCGATGCGGTAGCCCGCCGTCAACTGCGCCTGCTTCGGGTCGATGGCGAACTCCGCGATCGCCAGCGACGGTACGGGCCGCAGGTAGTGGGGATAGAGCAGATCGAGGAGGCCATCGGTGAGTTCGGGGTAGTCGTCGTCGAGCCGCTTCTGCACTCGGGCAGCCAGGAACGCCACGCCCTGGAGCATCCGCTCGACGTGCGGATCCCGAGATTCGTCACGCCCAAGACTGAGACGCGCCGCGATCTTCGGGTGTCGTTCGGCGAATTCGCCCGCCAACGATCGAAGGATCGCCAGCTCCCGGTCGTAGTACGGAAGCAAGTCGTCGCTCATGCTCCCCCCTCCACCGCAAACTCCCCACTCGACATGTCCAGCGACGACGAAAAAAGCACCGGCTCCCGCAGCGGCTCGACGACGAGGACAGCCTCGATCACGAACTTGACGCGGCGGTCGATCGCCTTGTTGCCATTCGCGTCGATGACGGGCCGCACGCGCACCCCTTGAAGGCGGGGCTCGAACGACTGGATCGATTCCTCGATCAGACGGCACAAGTGACCGAGGTCGTGGTCCTCGCGAACCTCGAGGCTCTGCAGGTCGGGCAGACCATAGTTGAGCAGCGACGTCCTCAGGTCGGTGTATTCCTCGGGAATCACCGCCAGCATCCGATCTGCGTTGAGGAGGTTCTGCAGGTCTCTGCAGAGACTCGACTTGAGCACGCGGACCACCTGGACCTCCCGCCATGCCGGCTCCCGGCTCTCCTCCGGATGGTCGTCGAGCAGCCTGTCGAGCAGGCTGGGAAGGAGTTGCGTCTCATTGCGGATCGACTTGACCATGCCGGGAATCTTACCCTCGTGACCGTCATCTCCGCCACGCTGGCCCCACAGCGCCCGTGCTACAACAATCGCGTCTCCGCCGGCCGGATGCACCAAGGACCGCGACCATGCCGACACGAATGTCCACCTCCGCCGGCTACGTGACCGACGTCGCCTATCTGCCCGGCTATTACCCCTTCATGGCCCCGTCGCGAATGCGATACGTGGCCTCGCTGCAGGGCATCCGGCCACCGACCGTCAGCCGCGGATTCGATTTCCTCGAACTCGGCTGCGGCCTCGGCACCACGCTCCTCACGCTCGCGTCGGCCAACCCTCAGGGCCGATTCACCGGCGTCGACTTCATGCCGCTTCACACCGAACACATCGAGCGGGAGGTCGCCGCCACGGACCTCCGCAACGTCCGAGTCCTCTGCGCCGACTTCGCGGCGATGCCCGCCGATCTGCCGCAGTTCGACTTCATCACACTCCACGGCGTCTTCAGCTGGATCAGCCCGGAACTGCGGCAGTGCGTCCTCGACATCATCCGCCGCCACCTGAAACCCGACGGCTTGGTCGAAGTGACCTACAACTGCATGCCCGGGTGGTCGAGCCTGCTCCCCGTCCGTACGCTCCTGCAACATTTCGCCCGCCGGAGCTCCGGCGACAGCATCGCCCGCGCCCGCCACGCGTTGACCATCGTCGCCCAGATGCGGAAGGCCGACATTCCCCTCTTCCGCGACCAGCCACTCGCGACCGAGCACCTCGACCGCCTACTGGAGGCCGATCCGCACTACGTGGCCCACGAATACCTCAACGAACATTGGACGGTGTTTCACGCTGCCGACGTGATCGCCATGTTCGAAGCGATCGGTCTCGGGCATGCGGGCCGCCTCCCCTATCACCACAACCATTGGGAACTCTGCGCGAAGCCGCAGTTCGCCGGTCAATTCGAAGGAGCCGACCTCGCCTCGCTCGAGACGCTCAAGGACCACCACGCCAATACGAACTTTCGCTGGGACCTCTTTTCCCCACGGCCGCGGGACGCCTGGACGCCACGCCAGCGGGCTGCCGCGGCCGACGACCTCTTCTTCCGCACCGTCTCCCTGCATGCGTCACTACCGCACACGGTCACCTACGGAGGGGTCACTGCCGGGATTGCCGGTCCACCACATGATCGGATGCTCGAGGTCATGGGGCAAACGAGTTGGTCGTTACCGATGCTGCTCGACGAACCGCACCTGTCGCGATTCCCTTCCGAAACGCTGATCGAGGCCGTCGATGCCGGCATGGCGATGGGTCTCTTCCGCGTCGACGGCGGACCGGTGGTCGATCCGATCCCGACCGACGAGACGATCGCGGCCTCTCGACTCACCGTGCCGATGGCGTTCAACCGCCGCGCGCTCGAGCGGGACGATATCGTCAACCAACAGATCGGTCTCGCGAGCCTGCGAACCGGCGCGGGGCACGAGATCGGCGATCTGCACGCCGTCATCCTCGACGACCTGATCGTCAACGGGCGCGCCCACCTCGAGGATCGGATCGTCGCACGGCTGATGCGGACCGACAAGCACCTCCGGGAACACACCACGGGTCGACCGATCACCGATCCGGCGGAACGTGCAAGAGCCGTGACGGCCATCTGCGGCAGCTTCGTCGGCACCGTGCTACCGGAACTCTTCAGGCAGGGGATCGTGACCGTCGACGCGGCCGCCGCAGCGCGATAACGCGACGCCCGAGGCTGCACGGGAGATCGGAAGGCATCAAAGGAAGGTCTGGGAGGAATCGACACTTGCTCGCTGTTCCGGCGGACAGTGAAAACGGCGGGCGCTCTGACCAGCCCCCCGCGTGCCCGAGACTCTCGGAATTCCAAGTCGCCGATTCGTCACGGATAGATTCCAGGGACGACATTCCACGGAAGGCACACGACCATCGCCGGTCGAGCTAGCGTTTCGGCTTTACCCAAGGACTCCGCGCGTTCCCCGCGCTCCCCTCACAAAGCAATCGCAACGCGTCGAACGTGTTCGGCAATTGTTTGTAGACGCCGTAGAGAGCGTCGTCGACGTGTGCTTGGCAATACCGTGAATCGAGCGCCGCGACGAACGCCTGCCACGCCGGGGTCAACAGCAGCGCCGTCTTGTGGTGCTTGTTGATGTAGAAGGGCTCTCCACGCTGGGAGTTCGGCACATCGGCACTTCGATCGTTTTTCCAATAGCTCGAGATGAGCGTCATGATCGGAGCCGTCATCAGGGCCGCTCCGAACGTCGGGCTTCCGCTGATGAGGCCGCCGACGACGCCTGCGGGAATGCCGAAGACGAACGCGGTCCCCAACAGCCCCCAAGCCTTGCCCGATGGCAGGTCGTTCTTGTCGTGCTTCTTCTTGCGGAAAATGATCGCGTACAGTTCGGAAATCATCGAGGCATTGAGCCGATAACCACAATCGACTCCGCCATCCACCAGCCAATCGCTGATGAGTGCACACGAGATTTGGCTCTCGGGATACTCCTGAAACTTGCACTTCACGCAACTGCCGTGTTTTCCGGGCATGGCGAGCGTGCGGTACGAGGTCCTGCCGGGCGCCTCGAACTTCAGCCGATTCGGCCCCAGGACACCGAAGAGCGGCGCATCGTGGTTCTCCATGAGGATCTGCACGTATTCGTAGACGTTGCTCGGAATCGTCTCGAAATCGCCGATGTTCGAGGCGAAATCCCGTTCCCCCCCCGGCACCGGATCGATGGCAAAGATCCTCACTCGGAATTGGGGAAAGTTCTTCTTGATGGCGTGAGCCACCATATTGCACGTCACGGCACCACGACTGTGGCCGATGAGGTTGATCCGCTCGTTGGTCTGCACGTTGGCGTTCGCCCTCAGGTCATTGATGGCGGCGGCCACATTGCCTTCCCAACCCACGCCGAGGCTGGTGCCGACGCCGACGACCGGAATCTTCGCCGGTTTCGCGCTCAACACGTTGAAGAAGTTCTTGCGCGTCATCGGCTTGCTGCCTGGACCGTCGTAGATGAACTTCTTCTTCCCTTCCAACCCGGGATCGAGTTCTCTGTAGAACCATGGAAAAAGCTGGTCTGGCTCATCCCTGTGATGGTCGGTGCCAATGAAGTACATCGTGGTGGCCATTTTTTTCCCCGTATTCCTTCACGCCGGCAGACATCGACTTTAGACCGACCACGTCTTCACGCTGCGGCGACTCTTGATCACTTCCCCGGACGCGGATGCCTCGTGTGGTACATCCGATCAGACCTCAAAGACGAGGGAACCGATGGCCATCATATCGACCTCCTCCTCGCCATCGACGACGAACGACCGTCGTCCCACGCCCACGATCGCGTCGCCGTCCTCCCCCAGCCAGTCGGTTCGTCGGCCGAGCCGTGAGGCGGCGTCCGCACCCTCGAGCGTGCCGTAGACCGCGGGCACGTGGACCTGCGCATCGAACGCATCCTTCACGACCATCCGCACCGGTCGCCAGATGAGGTCAAGCGGCCGCTTCGGAGGGGTGAACTCGATCAACTGCACCCGCCGCATCTCGATCCAGTAATACTTGCCGGTCTGCGTCAGCACCTCGAAGACCTCGGCCGTAATGTCGTCGAGATCACGCCAATCCGAGAAGCCACGCTCGCCTTCCTTGTCCAACGTGAGTTTTCCGCCCAGGGCCGGACGCGACGATTCAGCCCGCTCCACGAGCTTCCCCGCCTCGATCGCGTTGCCCGCGCGGAGCAGCACGAACGCCTCCAGACGGTCGCGGACCTGCTGATCCGCGCCATCGAGCAGTTCGGGGACTCGCCCCTCGTCATAGAATTGCCGCCGCGCCGCCTCGGCCCGGAGCAGATGACGAATCGGGATGGCCGAAACCGCGGCACGCGGTTCGACCGCGATCATGGCGTCCAACTGGGCGTCGGCACGGTCGTGCTGGCCCGAGAGGATCAAGAGTTCGGCGAGCAACCAGCGCGCCTCCAGGTCTTTGGGCTTCGCCTTGACCTCGGCGGTCGCGGCCTGAATCGCCTCGTCCAGATTCCCGGTCGACAGAAGTTGTCCAGCAGTCGGCATGTCATGCTTCCTTGTTGGGATCACTGGCGTTTGTCGGCACGCCGCACCAGCGTAACGAGCCTCAGCGTCGCATCGAGTCGGTCGAGTTGAAAATGTGGCTGAAGCCGCATGATGACACGATACGCCCCGGCGGTACCCGGTTCCTCGCGGACCTCGACATGCCCTGCCCGCAGCGGCATCTTCGCCCGAGTCTCCGCGGAAGCCTCGTCGTCAGGAGTGACGTATTGGTTCACCCACTCCGAGAGGTAACGCTCGAATGACCGCCCGTCGGTGAACGCCCCGAGTTTGTCACGGGCGATCACCTTCAGATAGTGGGCGAATCGCGACACGCAGAGCACGTATTGCAGCATCGACGAAATCCTCGCATTCGCCGTGGCAATGGCCGAATCGTATCGGCGGGAGGCATGGAGCGAGGCGTTCGAGTGAAACACGGCCCGTCCTTCAGGTCCCGACGAGCAGAGGGGAATCAGTCCGGCTTGATCGAGATCCAACTGTACCGACTCGGTGACGAACACCTCCACCGGCCCGCGCGTCGCCGCGTCACGATCGAGTCCTGCGAATCGATCGATGGGCAACTCCTCCACGACGCCGCCGCCGGCGACGCCACGCGAGCCACCACGGATGTCGGCAAACCAACCCGACCGTCCGAACTCACGAATGACCACCCCGGCCAAGGCCCAGATGGCCCCAGCCCATAGTCTCTCGGAGCCGTCGCCCCGATCGACCTCCTCGTGGTAACGGAAACCTCGCCTGGCCCAAGAGCGCTCGTCTGCTGCGATGCCATCAGGGCGACCGATCCAACCGTCGTACGGAAGACGGCCCAACACTCGCGGGAGCGGCAGACCGATGAACCTCGATTCCTCGCGGTCGCGGAGCGCCCGCCATTTCAGGAAATCGGGAGAAGCTTGAAAGCTGTCGGGAACGGGTAACGCGTCGAGCTTTTGAAACGTGTCGAGCCCGAGCAGGGCAGGCGCAGGGTTGACCAACAACGGCGCGAAGGCCGCCGCCGACACCTCGGCGAGGCCCGACAACAGGCTGACGTCGTCGGGATGATGGCTGAATTGATAATCGGCGAGAAGCAGCCCGTAGGGGGTGCCTCCGGCCGTACCGAACTCGTCTTCGTAGATCTTCCGCCACATGGCAGAACGATCGAACTCGACCGCATCCGCACGGTCACGCGCCAATTCGCGTTTTGTGACGGAAAGGATCCGCAGTTCGACCCGTACCTGGCCTTCGGTAGCCTCGTTGGCCTCGAGCGCCTGCCCGACCATCCAGGCGAGGCCGCGCCATGACGATTCGAGTTGCTGAAATCTCGAATGGTGCAGGATGGCGTCGATTTGCGTTGACAACGCGACGTCGATCGCCGCGATGTCATCACCCAAGCGCGCGAGCAGTGCCGGCCGCGTCAGGCGTTCGCCGATCCCCACTCTTCGAGCCGACCAGGCCCGCAAGGCCTCCGCGGAACTCTGCGCCCGGAGCAACTCCTCCGCACATCGATCATGCGCCCCACCGGCCGCGATGTCGCGGATGAGCGACAACGCCGGTGTCGCCGTCGACGCCCCGAATTGCTCGAGGGAAGCCGTCTTCGCTCCGCCGCCCGACGCCGATGCTGATGCCATTCAGCCCCACCTCCGCCGGCGGAAAACCGCGACACGCTCGAACGCCCAGCCACCTCGACCAGCGAATCAACCGCCCTTCGCCGCCGCGGGAATCTTGGCAACCATCCGCAGGCTGGTGGTGAGTTCCTCGAGTTGCAGCCAAGGCCGCAGCCAAGCAACTGCGTTGTAGCTCCCTGGCGAACCGGGGATTTCCTCGACCTTGATCTCGGCCTCCGCAAGCGGGTAGCGGGCCTTGACGTCGTCGGAAGGATGCGGGTCGGACGAGACGTAATTGGCGATCCAACGCCTCAACCATTCCTCGCAGTCCTGCCGCTCCATGAACGAGCCGATCTTGTCTCGGGCGATCACCTTGAGAAAGTGGGCGATCCGCGCGGTCGCCATGATGTACGGCAAACGCGCTGAAATCGCGGCATTCGCCGTTGCCTCCGGCCGATCGAACTTCTTCGCCTTTTGGGCCGTCTGCGCACCGAAGAACACGGCGTAATCCGTGTTCTTGTAGTGGCACAACGGCAGGAATCCGAGCTTGGACAGCTCCGCTTCACGGCGGTCGGTAATCGCGATCTCGGTCGGGCACTTGAGCGACTTGTCGCCGTCATCGGCGGTGAACACATGGGCCGGCAACCCCTCGACCTTGCCGCCGTTCTCGGCACCGCGGATGGCGGTACACCAACCGGTCTTGGCGAAGGCGTCGGTGAGGCGAGCCCCCATCACGAAGGCCGTATTCATCCACGAATAGTGCTCGTGGGGCACCGGCTTGGCATCCCCCTTCTCGTCGAGTTCGACCTCCTCGTAATCGAACTCATCCACGACCTTGGTGTTCTTGCCATAAGGCAGGCGCGAGAGTGATCGAGGCATGGTCAACACCACGAACCGCGCGTCGTCGGAATCACGGAAGCTGCGCCACTTCGTGTAAGTCTCGTCAAGGAAAATCTTCTCGAGATCGCGAGGCTTCGACAGCTCGGAGAAACTGTCCATGCCGAGCAGTTTGGGCGACGCGGCCGAGACGAACGGACAGAATCCGGCGGCGGACACCTGCGACATCTTCCCCAGAAGATCGATGTCCTCCGGATGGTTCGAGAACTCGTAGTCGCCGATCATCGCTCCGTACGGCTCTCCGCCGGGCGAGCCGAACTCTGCTTCGTAGATCTTCTTGAAGATCTGGCTTTGGTCGAACTCGACCGCCTTGTCGAGGTCCTTGAACAACTCCCGCTTGGAGATGTTCATGACACGGATTTTGAGTTGGGCACTCGTCTCGGAGTTCATGACGAGATGGTGCATTCCGCGCCACGAGCCTTCCAGTTTCTGAAAGTCGGCGTTGTGCATGATCTCGGCCAACTGCCGCGACATCGTCGCATCGATCGACGAAATCGCCTGGTTGATCGTCTTGGTGATGCTCTTGTCGAAGGTCACCGTCCCCTTCAGGGACTCCTCAACCAGCGAGCGAATGAGTTCGTCACGGCGCGGCTTTTCGACAGCCCGCGGCATCATGCTCGTGATTTGGTCGAGCAGGCTTCCTGCCGCTGCGGAGGACGTCGACTCGGGCTGCTTCGAGGATTCACCGGCAGTGCTCATGGCTGTTCTCCGTCCTGGGGCGCCTCGGGCTTCAATGCCCGGCAGCGGGGTGAGGGAATTCGATTCGATGATTCACAACGGCAGGGCAGACGGCCGAACGATCACTTGCCTTCGGGTTCGACGCCCATCTCGCCAGCGAGTTTCTTGACCTGCTCAGCGTCCTGGAGCAGTTTTTCCAGTTCGCTTTCCAAGCCGTCGGCACGATCCACGGCGCTGAGCAACTCCCGGAGACGGTTTCGGGTGTCGAGAAGTTTCCGCAGGGGTTCGACCTGCTCCACGATCTTCGCCGGCTCGAAGTCCTCCATCGAGGAGAATTTCAGCTTGACCGCCATCTCGCTTCCGTCGCCGGCAAGCGTGTTGGCCACCTTCATCTCGACGCCCGGGGTCATCCGCTTCATGACCTCGTCGAAGGAATCCCGATCGATCGAAACGAATTTGCGATCCTTCAGCGGCTTGAGGGGCTCGGTCGGGTTGCCGGAGAAGTCCCCCATGACGCCGACGACGAAGGGCAACTCCTTGACCACGGTCGCCCCTTCCGTCTCCACGTCATAGGTGATGTGCACCCGGGGTTTCCGCACGCGCGACAACTTACCGTGTACAGACTCTGGCATGATTTGGCTCCTTCGACCCCTGCATGAAAGTGCGACCGAGACCCGATGAGCAGGCAAAACTATCCCAACTCACACGCCCGTGTCAAAGGAGTGGCGGAATTGTGGGCAAATGTCAGTCGCTTCAGTCGCCCCCTCCTGAAGCCAGACCATCGCCGTCCATGCCCGCCGCCCGGAACAGCAGCGCCAACGCGGCGTCGTCGCGGAGGAGCTCCCTGTAAAAGGCCTCCCGCGGCAGTCGCCCCAACCGGACGACGTTCCGAATCTGAGCCGCGGTCAGGCTGTGCGGGTCATGGCGATCGAAGAAGTCGGCGATCGCTTCCAATTGACTGAAGGCCTCCGCGCGACCGGACGGCGCGCCTGGCCGGCCCCCTTCCCTCCCCGTGTCGCTCGGCTCGTTCCGGGCATCTTCCGACCCATCGACGGCGACCGGATCCTCCGACGATGGAATCGCTTCCGGAGCGAACGTCCGGATCGCCGCATCGCACTCTTCGAAGAGGTCGCGGATCGGACCTGCCGGCAGCACTGCAGCACCGTCGGAGGCGCTCGACACGGTGGTCGACAGCGACTCCCACTGCTCCGCGGCATACCCGAGTTCGAGGAAAACCTCCTTGAGGTGAGGCAGCGGCGTGGAAGCCACGGCCTGCGCGAACTGCGTGGGGGATACCGCGCCCCGTTCGATGGCCAGTTTCAGCTTCTCTTCGCTTTCCTCGCTCACGAGATCACGGCTGCTGCGCCAGTGGCACAGCGCGTATTGTTCGTCGGAACGACTCTGCGTGAACGGGATGTGGAGAATGGCGGGAATCAACAGCCCTTCCGAGTCGATGCCGACGAGTCGCTGCAGCGGGAGTGTCCGCTCCTCCACGACGGCTTGCTCGTCGGTCGGCCCATCCTCGGGATCGGGAATCGGGAACAATTCCCCCCAAAACGATTCGACCATCACCCGGGTCATCGCGAAGCCCGCAGCCAGCCCCATGAAACCGTCGGTCCGCGCGAACGCCTCGATGGTCATCGCCGCGATTTCGAGGTCACGCGACCTGTTGCGGAGAATGTCGAGCCCGCCGTCCCGCACTTTGACCCAGACGCCACGGGCCGAGGGCCATCCGCCGTCGGAGTTGTCGCCTTCGTCAGCGCGACGCTCGATACGACGCGCCTCTTCACGAAGGTCGCGAAGCGCCGAGCGGGCAGCCCTTCCCTCCTCGGAGATCTGCAGATTCTCACCGCAGGGGAAATCCCCACTGATCGGATAGCCGAAATCGTTGGGTTCGATGTCGAGTGTGAGGGGCATGGGGAGGAACTCCGGAAAGGCCGCAAAGTCTCTCCACACTCTACAATCTGTAACGACCCGCCGGCCGGGGGACACGTCGCGTCGATCACCGCTTTTGGCGGTCGGGCCCAGGGTCGCGTATCGATTCTGCAGGTTGCGCCGCGGCTAGGGACGAGGGGAGGCTCGCCGACCGGCCCCAGTTCAGCCAAAACCGCTGCGTTCCAAGGCGATCCGAAGATCCGCGAGCGTCCGGGTCTGGAGCCGGCTCGCCCAGGCGACGCTGATTCCCACCCGACGTGCCGACTCGGTGAGCGTTCGCCCCTCGAAAAAGGTCCCCCTCAGCAAGGCGGCTTCCTTCTCCGGGATCACGGCGAGCAGATCTCGCAGGAACGTCACCAACTCAAGATGGAGCGACGCCTCGCTCGCATCACGCTCCCTTCCGACCACATGGACGTTCTCGAGGTCGGTCCGCGAAAGACGCCGTGCGGTCGGATTCGAAACGGGGACACCCGACCGTCCGGCCCCCGCCCCTGCATCCGGGGTCGGGGCGATTGCTCCCGGGGGCGTCGACGGAGCCACCGCGGAATCCGCCGGACCGCGCTCGTACCGCCCCCCCTCGTAGGCAGCCCGATCGAACCACAGCATCTTTCCGAGACCGTCGAGCATCGCGCCGCGGATACGATGCCAGGCGTAGGTCGTGAACTTCCGGCCCCGTCTGGCGTCGAACGCGGCGATCGCCTCGAGCAGGCCAATCTGGCCATAGGCTACGAGATCGTCCATCTCGATGGTGGCCGGCAACCGCTGGGCCGTCTTCCAGGCGATGGCCCGCACCAGCCCCTGGTGCAGCATGAACATTTCGTCCCGCTGTGCCGCCGCCGGGCCAGTGTTCATCGCGTCGCTTTCCACCACACGATCGCAAGAATCGCAACGACGAATGCGGCCGCCAGCGCGAACAACACGCGCGATGTGCGGCGTGCCCAGGCCTCCGCACGCAGGCTTTCGTCGGTCCAATCGAGTTCGCCTTGCAAATGCACGACCCGATCGAGCAGGCCCTGCACAAACGCCCGCCGATTGGCGTTCGGCGAGATCGACGCCAGATAGCAGCCCGCCAAGAGTGGCAGCACGCCCGGGCGACCATCGACATTGACGGGGAGCTCGGGGGTGAATGTCTGCTGGAGCACCCGGTGCACCTGTGTGCTGACGTGGAGACGAAGCCGCAGGAGCAAGGCCAGCAGCTGGCGATTGGCGACATCCTGGGCGATCCGACGTGGGTCGAGCAGCAAGTTCGCCAGTCGATCGTTCAGCGAGCCGATCGCATTCAACGCCAACGCCTGGAGGTGTTCGGGTGTCGGCGGCAATCCCGGCGGAAACGGCTGACCGCAGGCCGCGGACCGCGAGCTCGCGTCGAGCCGGGACATGAGTTCGTCGATCGCCGGGTCGTCCTGAAGGACACCGGCCACGAACGTCACGGGCGCCCGCACGCCGAGCACGCGAGTGACCGTCGCCAGGTCCTCGCTCACGGCCTGCCCGATGCTCGTGGCATCGGCTTCGGCGGCATGATTCACCTGGACCGGCAAGAGCACCACGACACCGTTGATCGCCGCCAGGGGAATGCGTGCCTGCCTCACCTGTTCGCAGGCATATGCCAACCGGTCCGAGGCCTCGCGCCGCTCGCTGGCGGACCGCAGAGGAAGCCTCCGCTGGGACGCCGTCTGAACGGCAGCGACCACCGCCTCGGATTCCTGCCCCACCGCGGCGTGATCGGCGATCGCCTTCCCACCGGCGATCGCGTGCCCTTCGTCGGCGATCGCCGACCTGACAGCCGCAGCGACGACGGACATCTGCCCCGTTCCGGAGCAACAGACGAACACGGCATCGTGCGACGCGAAGACATGGAGCGGCCCGCCGCCCAACGGCGACTGCTCGACCACAAGTGCCGGAGACATCTCGGCGAACAGCGCCCGTTCGAAATCGCCTCCGTCGCTTCCCAAGACCAGAAACAGCGGCGACTCGGCCAAGAAAACCTGCTGTCGGCCAAGTTCGGCAATGGCCGTCTCCCAGGCGGCAGCGATGTCAGGCCAGCGGCCGTCCTGGCGTTCCAACCACAACCGCGCGGCCCGATACACGAGCAACGGCACGAGCGCCATCAGCAGCAGCAACACGAGCCCTTTCCCCGGGCTCCACCATGACTGGATGATGGCACGATCTCGTGTGCTCAACACCACGACCAGAGCGAGCACCACGACGACGACCTGAAACAGAGCGACGATCCAGGCGATCCTCGCCGCCACGGATGCGTTGCCAAACCAGCGCACCGCGGCCACGGTGGCGGTGACGGGCAACAAGAGGATGTTCAGCACACGCTGCATGATGGGAGGGATCGCGACAGACTTCCGGATGGCGACGGCCTCAGGCGAGCCGACGCAGGATGGCGATCAGAGAAGGAAGGCGCCCCACACGGTGACGATCAGCGCGGCCGCTGACAAGGCCGACAGCAGGATCGCCCACATGAGTTCCGACCTCCCCGCCAGAGGTGGCGCCCCCGAAACGTCGGGGCCGACCGCAGGAACCGGCGGGCGATCGACGCTCAGCTTGATGAATTGTGCGTTGGACCGGAGCCAGGTGTCGAGCGCGTCGGGGCGGTCGCGGAAGATGCCGCGAAACCCCATGATCACGGCCGCGACGTAGACCTGCAACGCGTTGCGGGAGGGAGAAGCCGCAGCCTTCTCGGCACGAGCGTAGAACTCCGTGGCCCTCCGCCGCGAACCGTACAGTTCGACCTCGAGGGCGTGGTTCTCCCACCACGACTGCCCCGGCCACGCGATGTCGACGATCATCAATTCATCGGCCGCCGCGGCCAACGCATAGCCCGCCAACTCCCATTCCGCAGCGAGCGGTCCGCGGCATCTGGCGGCCGTCGCATCGAACCGCGCTCGGAGCAAGGCCCGTTCGGTATCGACAGGGCCGGCCTTGCCTGCGGTCGCGCGCTCGGCCAGCGCGAGCACGTCCTGCATCAGTGGAACCACCGCGACGACGAACTCGGGAGTCATGGCAGTACGGCCTGCAGGATCGTCCGGCCCAGCATGGATCAGTCAGCGTTGCATCACTTGGATATGGCGAAGAGCGCGAACTCGAGCGACCCCACCCGGCTCTCGTAAGCCACTTCAACGCGGCGTCGTCCGGCCAGTTCATTGATGTTGAGGATCGAGGAATCCCGCAGGCGTATGCCCATCGATTGCGTGGCCTGCACCGAACGCCATGCGGGGTTGTCCGTGCCGATCCTATAGTAAAGCCATCCGCTCCGTGAGGGCAGGGGCCGTGGTGGGCGATCGACGGGAAAGAGTTCCAGGCCAGGGCCCCCCATACGGAACAATCGGTCCACCTCCTCCGTGCTCCCCAGCTTCCAGTCGAGATGGTTGTCGCCCGTCAGCAGACGGTGGCAGACCTCCTCTGACATGTCGCCCCGCAGAACGCCGACGTAGCACTGCCAGTCAGACTGAAGCCACTTCGGCTCGAGCGCAGCCGACAGCGTCGCCGTCCCTGTGCCCACGAAATAACGCTGCTCGAAATCGAGCACCGCCACCCTCGACAGCATTCCCTCGATGATTTCCTTGACGCGACGGAAGACCCGGGCAAGTTCGTCGTGGTCATAGACCGGAAGTTCCTCGAGCCTCCGATCCGCTTCGAAAACAGCCAATTGGCCGGCGACGCGGCAGAGTTCCATGTAGGCCGTCCGCGGATGGACACCGCGAGCGAAGGCAACCACCCGCAACACTCCCCTGGCCTCGAGGAGCTTGGAAAGCATGAGCAGTCGGTCCAAATCACCCGGCTCGGAACTCGAGAACCCCACCTGCCGACTCACGACTTGCTCGGTCAGCACCTCGACCTTGCGACCGATCAGATCGTAGACACCCCGGACGACATCACTCCCCAAAGGCGGCCAGGCATCGACCGACAACATCGGCGGAAAATAGTCCGGGTCGATTTCCGGAGCACCCTCGCGGTTTCCTGCGTTGCGGAGTTGGGCGATTGGCAGGAGTTCGAAACCGGAGAGATCCTCGGTCGACAGCTTGAGCCGCAGATTCAGCCGGAGAAACTCGACCTCCTGATCGTTGCCCCCCGAAACTTCGTCCTGAAGCGACTGCCGCAGGGCCGTCGACCGGGTGCGGTCGGGCGGCCCGGGGGGCGAGACATTGGCGCCACCGTGTTCGAGACGCGGCACTGCCAGGTAGACCCGCACCGAATCCGAGGACTGGAGCGGTTCGTCGAGCGCGGCTGCAAGTTTCGCCACTTCCGCCGACGCCGTGGCGAGGTTGACGCGTTCCGGCTCCTCCCCGGGTTCGAGCCAGACCACCGTGCCGTCACGCAGGCGAGCCTGACACGCCCGGAGTTGGAGTTGGCGATTCGCCAGAGCGACCGGATCGATCTCCAGCTTCGCGATCCCGTAGCAGCAAGGGTCGGTGGCGACGGTGGACAGCGCCAACCGCTCCGCCGCATGCCGATCGGCGGCCTGAAAATGGTGTGGTCGGAGGAACATTCCTTCCGACCAGTTCACAGGAAGATGACGCATGACAGCATTCCAGGGCGCGTCCCCGTTGGGCCGCTGATGAACGGAGACCCATCTCTTGCTCGCCGACACGGCCCCCCCGCAGGGCGAGCCGACGGCGGTCGGAACAAACCATGTATCGTAACCTAGCCAGCCGTCGGTAAAGTGCTCCTTCGGTGACCGCGACGACTGACACCCGAACAGACGTCGACTGTTGGAGTGGGGCCCATGTCGAAATTGGGACTGAAAGGCCTTTTTCAAGGGCAGCCAGAGCGTTCAGTCTACACACTGCGGTCCTCTTTCTCCCATGACTGAGCCATCTCGCACCCAGACCGGGCCGGCGGCATCGAACGTCGATGCCCTCCGGGAACGCCAGGCCCGTTGGCGCAGCGGTGCCTCTCCCCAATCTCGCCCCGCCTCCCGCCGGATCGTGACCGGCGCGGTGCTCGCCGTCGCCGCGTTGGCCGCACTCGTGCTTTCCACCGCTCTGGTCATCGCTCCGCTCTTCTCGTGGCAGACAGCGGGCGTCGCGTTGATCGTGGACGACTACGGCGTCGACCTCCTGCCCACGGTGCCGTTTGCGCGTCAAGACACGACCGCGCTGGCGGCATCACTGTCGGGACGGCTGGCACCGTCACTCTCGTCCGACCTCCTGCAACTCAAAGGCTTCGAGACGGTGGAGGCGATGCGCGACCGGCTTCATGGTTTCTGTGTGAAAATGCCGATCCGTGGAAAGGACTCGATGATCGGGTACATCCGCGGACAATGCCTCGTGCCCCCTCCGCTCCTCGATGCAGACGGCAACGAGCGCCCTGATCCCCTCGCCGGCCACGCGTGTCTCGTCGCCGCTGACGCGACGCTGCGTGGAGAAGGGCTCCGCGAGATGGTGCCGATACGCGAAATCGTCGAATCGATCGGCTCCGCGGCCAGCCTGACGACGCTGGTCGCTATCGACTTGGGAAATATCCGCTGGGACCCGAGGATCGGCGTGTTGTGCGGTCTCGTGCCGCGGCAGTTGGATCGCGACCTCGAGGCGCCGCAGACGCGGGCCAACGGCCAGAACTGGGTGATCGCCTCGCACGACACGCTGCAGTACTCAGGGGCGAGCGGGGAGGCGAAAAGAACGTTCTTCGCAGCAGCCCTCGAGCAAGGACTTGCGGGAGCCGCCGACCTAGCCCCTTGGGGAGACGGAGACCGTGTGGTCGAACTCCACGAACTCGCCCCCTTCGTCGTGGCCTGGACCTCGGAATGGTCGCGGCGATCCACCAGCGGACGCGTTCAGCAGCGTCCTGCCGTCTGGAAATTGGGCGCCGGGCGGGTGGAACTTCGCGACATCCCACGCTCCATCAAGTTGGTGCGTGTTTCTCCCACCGGCGGGATGGGCGCACTCGCCACGTTGCGCAGGCTCCTGCCCGGCGGTGCCCCGGTGAAGCCCCCCTCCCCGATCACGCTGCCGCAGACCACTTCCGCGAAAGACACACCGGCGGCTTCATCGCCCGAGAGCGGCGACATCTCCGCCGTCGCCCAACCAGCAGCGCCTGTTTCCCCTGCCGCGCTCCCTCCTTCGACCGCGAGTTCTCCTCCGCCCCCTGCCCAAGCAGCCGGAACCTCGGCCGCGACGCCCGTCGCGGCGGATCGCGGCTTGCCGCAAGACGCGGCGGCTGCCCCTGAGATCGCCCCCCAAACCGTGCAGACCGCCGAGGGGACGTCGCAGGCACCAGGTTCAACGCCGCCCCCGGCATCGCCTCCCACAGCGGAAGATCCTTCCGCGGCACGACCGCCCTCACCACAGCATTCGGCCCCGGCGGCTGCAGGACCAAAGCCCCCCGCGCGTGACGATCCCTGGGAACTGCTCAAGCCCCTGATCACCCGTGTCGGTCCCCCACCGACCTCGGCTCCGAGGCCATCGATTGTCGACTATGCCCCGCACCTGTGGCGACAGGCGGCCCGTTTCGTTGCGGTCGCGACCACCGAGACGGGCATAGGGGGTCCGTTCGCAGATCGTCCGCGGGCAGCCTTGCAGCGATTCAACGGGGCGATGGCACACATGCACGACACGTCGCCGTCGGGCCTGAGCGTGCTCGCCGGATCCCCACAGGCGGAGGCTTTGGCTGCTGCACTCCAGGCAGCGAACGCTTCCGGTATCCCCCCGGCATGGTCGAATGCTCCCAAGCCGCTTCGGGCCGCCATCGCGGCCCGGAACGATGCCGTTGACATCGGTTGGTCGATTCTCGACGTCATCGGGCGGCTCTCAGGAGGCGCCAGCCCCCCATCGATCGACCCGGTGCTGCTCAAAGGATTCGTCGATCGCATCTCCCGTTTGAGCGACGCGATCGCGCAGTCGTCACCGACCGTCGCCGCCGATGGAGATAACGGACGACTCGATCCGCTCACCATCGCCACCCAGAACATGCTCTCGCAGTTGGCGCTGATACGGATGCTTCAGGATCAGTTGATCGACAGCTTGACTGCCGAAGCCGGCTCCCCCGAACGGATTCCGCTCAACGAGCGGATGATTTTGCTGCAGTCGCTGCTGCCGGACGCAAGCCAACGAGCCAGACTCCTCCCGACGACGCCCGACACCGCCGGAGTCGACGAAAAAGGAGAGACGGAGAACGGCGATTCGAGTTCGGCTCTGAAGGCGGACGGCCGCCCACTCCTGCCACCCGCCGGTCCCCGGACCATCGATCGCGCAGCCTGGATACACTGTGCCACCCTCGCGACTTCGGTCGTCGATCTTGCCGGCGCCTCGGGCATCAATGCCATGTCAGGTCCGAGTCGCACGCTGACGACGCTCCAGCCAACGCTCAACGATCTGGCCTCCGCCAGGCGTGCGATCGCCGCCCTCGAAAATGCGGCCGGCGACGAAGCTGCTGCCAGCGAAGCGGCCGCAAAACTGTCCTCCAGACTCACGAGACTCTTCGAGCGGGCGGCCGTGACGGCATCCCGGATCAGCGACACCGAGAATACGCCAAGCAATCAAGCGGAGAGCGAACGCCTCGGCGGCTTGCTGCGAATGATCGATCCCCGGGACGCCGGCTTGGTCGGCAATCGCTTGACGATCGGACTGCCCCGCCGGGGTGACGCGGCCCTGTACGGGCTGCGGATCGTCGCATCGGACCCCGCACCACCCCGCCTCGGCATCGCCACCACTCTGCAAATCTCCGTCACGGACGCCGCAGCGGTCCCAGCTGCGACCGCATTCACGCTCGGATTCGATCCGGCGCAGGTGGCCGTACGGCTGCCCGATGGCACCAAGCTCAACGAGGGTGTCGCCATCCCGATGCACGACCTGCCATGGCGTGGTGGAGTCCTGGCCGTGCAGGCCGTGCCGCTCCGACGAGCGACCACGGGAGGTCGGGTGAATGAAACGTGGATCACCGCGATGCTCGCCACGGATGACTATGTCGAGAAGGTCCCGTTGTCCCTCCCGCTGCCAGGGGAACGCAGCGTGCTCGTCGCGGCCCGCGGTGCAGCGGGGAGCATCGCAGGGATCCCCGGCGAGGATGGCTGGGTACGGGCGTCCCGTCCTTCACAGATCGTTCGCGACGTCGCGGTCGACGAGGCGACAACCTCGCTCCTCTCGCTCAACGGGCAGGCCTCGCGCGTCACCGGATGGCACTTGGGGCTGGACGCGGGAGTAAGCGACCTCCGCAAGGTCGACGTCGAACTGCACTCGATTCCCGTGACGCGATCCCCCGCCGCCCGGAGGCAGGCATGGGCTGACGCCGAAGCGGCGATCCTCGCCGGCCGATTCACCGGCAAGCCTCTGGCGAGGGCGACAGGCGTGGAACTTGGCGCCGGCAGCCAGGTCGTTCCTCTCATTCTCAAATCCGACGACGGACCTCCGGAGGCGTCGAAGAAGCCCCCCGATCCGTCGGCCCCGCAACCACTCCCAGAACCGTCTGATACCGTCGATCTTGCCGCTCAACAGCACGCGTCGGCCACCGGCGCAGGCCTGGAGATCGGTCCCGATCTGGCACTTGTCGTCCACGATCCGCACGGGCCGGCTGGCGCTCGACCGATGGTGACGCGGATCTCGCTCGACGCCCAGCACCCGCGGGACACGATCACCGCCGTGGCTCGATACGACGATCGCGCCCACACCATCGCGGTGTCACTCGAACCGGTCGGTGGCGATGCGTCGCTTTTTCCTGCCGATGGAATCCGCGTGACGCTCAAGGAAGCGGCGGAAGACACGACCGCCGGCGGAGGCCGAGCCGTGTCCGCCGCGCACACCGTCGTGCCCCGCAAATCGGGCGCCGTCCTGACAGCCGCCGCGCCGAAAGGTGACGTCATCGCCTCGTGGAACGGACCGGATCAAGGCACCGCCCGGTTCTCGCTCGACGTGGATGGGTATCCCAGGGCCTTCACCTTTGCCGTCGACTGTTCGTCAGCGTCACACCTTCGGCCACAAGGGCCACAGCACGACTGGCGGCAGATTCGGATCATCGCCCCGACAGCGGGCACGACCTTGCTCAAGGCCCCCGTGGTCGCCGTGCCGATGCGGCTGGCGGTCGATGCGCCTGCCGACACGTTCTCCGCTGGATCGGGCGTCGGCAACGCGATCACCATCGTCTTGCGGCAGATCGGCGGCGGACTCGAGGACCATGGCGAGGAACGCATCGTGTGGAGCGCCGCCAACGCCCGGCAGGTGACCTTCACGCTCGCGCCGCCGACGGCGGGCACCTCGCTGGCGGTCAGGACCGTGGTCGATGACTGGACGATCGCGGCTTCCGGGGAGGGGTTCGCCAATGTCGACGTATCGGCCGAGGCCCGTCTCGTGATCGCTGGTTCGCCGTCGGCCCTCGTCGATTCCCGCGTGCTCGTGTTCGACGGTCGGGCACCGGTCATCGATTCACCTCCTTCGGTGCGAGCCACGGTGGGCAAGCCGCTGGTCGTGCCCATTCAAGTCTCCGATGACTCCTCCGACGGCCACCTCATCCCACCCGAACAGCGGCGGCCCGGCGTATCCGGACTGAAGACCGTCGAGTGGGCGATCGACGCCGACGGGACAGGCGCGCCGAAGGAGTGGCTCCCGGCCGTACGGCTCGGTGGCACGAACTACGAACTGCGGATCGATTCGGCGAAGCTACCGTTCGGCGTGCGTTTGCCGGTGTTGGTGCGGGCCATCGACGCGGTGGGGCTCTCCGACCCGCCAACGCGAATCTGGCTGGAAGTGGGTGCGGAAGCGGCCAGCAAGCTCAACTCCCTGACCGGCAAAGTGTTGCTCTCGGGCCGAGGCGAACCCGACCTCCCGGTCGTCCTCAGCGGCCCCGGTGGTGACCGGACCGTGAAGACGCGTCAGGGCGGAGCCTTCCGGTTCGACGACCTCGAACCGGGGCAATACAAAGTCTCGGTGCAGGCGGCGGTCCGTAATCGAATGCGCAAGGTCGAACCGACACAGGTCACGATCGAAGCGGCGCCCGCGCCCCCCACCAGCATCTCGCTGGAACTCAAGTAGCCGCCGACCGATGCGCTCGAACGCAAACCGGGCTTAGCCCGCACGCGTGTTCATCGTTGCATGCCGAACATCCGGAGCGGGGGGCGTAACCGCCCCATCCGCTCGAATCACTCAAGTTTACCGCGTCTGCGGTCGATGAACGAGATGATCGGTGCGGCGCTCCGCACGGCGAACGCGTTGCTGGGCTGACGCCGTGTCGGTGAAAGAGAGACGAACCGAATGCGATTGCCAGCGGGGCGGCGCCATTTCGGCCGGTTCATCCCCCCCCTGCGCACCGGCGCATGCGTGGCGGCCGTCGTCGCGCTGTCGCACGGCTTTCTCGCCGGTGGGCTGGCGGAAGCCCAAACGGCTGCCGCGCCCATCACGATCTGGAGCTTTCTCGGCGTGCCGAATCCGCTCGCCATGAATGCGGTCGCCCAGCAATCCGCCAATCCGGCGATCGCGGCCGCCGCCAAGGCCAAGGCCGCCAAGCACGAGATCCACAAGAAAAAAGCCGCGCTGCGATACCTCGCCGGCATCGGGTGCACTCCCGAGCATCCCGAAGTCATGCCGGCACTCATGGCCGCCATGGACGACCCCGACGAGCAGGTGCGGTACGAAGCCGTGAAGGCCGTCCTCGAGACGGCCGAGGCATGCCAGTCGCGCGAGCAAAAGAAGGCCGTCCGCAAAGCGAAGGGGTTTTGCGAAAGCTGCGCGGACTGGAAGCGAAGCTGCGAGAAGAAAGTCTGCGAGGCCGTCGAACGCCTCTGCGGTAAGCTGCCCCCCAGGGAGCACAAGCACCATCTCAAGAATGCCCTCGAGAACATGCTCGGTGGTGAGTGCGAAGACCCGGCAAAAGAGGATTGCCCGTGCGCCGACAGGCGGGGATCGTGCTGCGGCCCTGATATGCGCGACAAACTCATGAAACTGGCCTACGGTCGCGACGACCTCGGTTGCTTTCTCGAGCCGAGCAAACGCGTCCGCGACCTCGCGGAGCTGGCATTGAACGCCTGCAATGCCTGCGCGTGCGCATGCGAGGGGACGGCGACCTCGGACGGCGACCCGGCCATGGATTACGTCGTCCGCGAAATGCCACCGGAAGACGGGCGGGAAACGCGACCATCCGACAGCTCGCTACCGCCGCTCGATGGCCCCTGCTTCGACGACCGCGTGATCGAGCCTCCTCGGTTCGAGCATCATGAGCTGATCCCCACGCCGGCACCACTGACCGCACCGGAGGAGATTCCACCGCCGTCCGCATCGACCGCGTTGCCCGCCGCTCGCAGCGTGTTGGTTCGGGTCCCTTCCCCACGTGCTTCCGCGCCGCTCGCTGCCACGCACACCCAAGCCGCGACGGGCTCCGGGGAACCCGCACATCCACACGCCGGGGCGACGGTGGCGGAAGAACGGGCTTCAGACCACCCGACATCGCTCCCGGCCAGCCACACGGAGTTCCAGCCCGTCGGTGGCACCGCTTCCGATGGCCGCGGAACACCCCCCCGTCGCAATCCCCTCCGCGTCCCTGTCCTGAATCCCCTCAGGCAGCCTACGCCTCGGCCACCGACCGACGCCCGGCGAACCCCGCCAGGCGACATGCCGACTGCAGACGATGCCATCCAACCGTCAGCGGTCGAGCCGCACGCTCCCACACCCGCCCTTGCTCCCACACCCGCCCTTGCTCCCACACCCGCCCTTGCTCCCACACCCGCCAGCCCCCCTCGGACTGGCCGAACGAAGCATGGATTCTCCCGACGCACATGGGCTGCCGGTTCGTCGGCAGACGACGCCGCCGTCCTCCGGACAAACCCCGGACTCGCCCCTCCATGACCCGCTGCTGAGGCGGTTGAAAGCATCTCCTCAACCATTTTCCCCCGAGCATCCTCACCAAACACACCTCCGTGCGACGAGCTTTCGCGGAGAAGGCTTATGATCGGTAACAACCTCGGCGGCCGGCATTCCCACCATCAGAACCGATGAGCGACTCCCCTGACGACACGGGCGACGCGGGCCACGGCTCACCGGGGAGCCCCGCCGCGCGTTCCGATTCATGGCGCACCAGCGCCAACGTGCGTTCTCGCCCTGGCCGTGATCCCGCGGCGAGACGGCCCTCATCGCGCTCCGCGATCACCACGCCGACACACCAAACCTCCTGGCGGGGTCGGTTGGGTTCGTCGGAGCGGTCCGGATCGTGGTGGTTGACGATCCGCAGGATCGCCGCCACGGCAGCCGCGATCGCCCTCGTCGTGTTGCTCGTGCAGGTCCTCCTGACGGTGCATCACCCAGTACCGATCGTCGTGGGTAGCATCACGAGCTACCGGCCCCCGCTGGCCCTCATCCCGCAGGCCGACGAGGATCGCACGTTGCTCGCAACGTTGACGACTTCGGGCAACAGCTTCTTGCCGGGCTCGGCAGTGATCTTCGACGTCAGCCCTTCGCTCGCCTCGGCGACAGCCGACGAGATGCTCGCGTCACTCTCCTCGACGCTGCAACGAACCAGGCCCGGCGGCCCTGATGGCAACACGGTCATCGTCTATCTCACGGCCATCGGCACCATCGACGACAAAGGCCGCCCATGCATCGTGCCGCCGGGCAATTCCGATGATCCAGCGGGATTCGACGAAAGCATTTATCTTCCCGTCGAGCGCCTCCTCGCCGGTCTCCGTGAGGCCGTCCCCGAAAGGGTCTCCATCCTCGTGGTGCTCGATGCCTGCAGGCCATCGACGGACTGGCCTCTCGGAGTCGACGACGGCGCCTTCACCCCGGCGGTGGAAGCTCTCATGGCCGGCACCACTCTGAGGCGGATGTGGGTGTTGGTGCCGGCGGCCACGGGACAGCATTCCTACTCGAGTGCCGCACAGGGCGCGAGCGGGGTGATGCTGGAGTTCGTTCGTGGCATTCGCGGTGCGGCCGACACCAAGCCCTGGGGTGACGCCGATGGGCGAGTGGAGCTCAAGGAACTCGCGGCGTATCTCGCTCTTCGCGTCGATCGCTGGGCGCGAGCAACGATCGACGACCGTCAAACCCCCGTGCTCTTCGCGACGCCCAACGATCGCGATGCCGACGCCGGCATCGCCTGGACGAGGTCCCGTTCCTCCGCCATCGACGTGAAAGCGGACGTCGCCCCGCTTGACGAAACGTGGTTGGCGGAACGCTGGCGCATGGCCGAGAGGCTGCGCCCCACGGCCATCCGGGAGCGGCCGCTGCTCTGGTCGTCCTATCTCCACCTGCTGATGCGGGCGGAATCGCTCCGCACGGCTGGATTGGCCTACAGCGATCACCAGTTCGATCTCGACACGATCGTTCACCGCATGGAGACGGCCCTGGCGATCCCTTTGATCTCCAACGCAAGGCTCCTGCCCGGCATCCGACTTGCCTACCGACGACCGAGCACGGTGACCGAACGGGAAATCGCCGACGTTCGCCATTGGCTCACGGCTGTCGAGGGCTACGTCGGCCTCGACCAGCCTCGCGACGCGGCGGCGCCACCACCGGCCGTGACGGAGGACGTCGACGGGTGGATGCTCCGAGCGGAGGCCGCCTGGCGGTGGTTGGTGGAACGATGCGAGGCGAATGCGCCGATCGACAGGGCCGCGGTCATGCGCTGGCTGGAGTGCGTCGGCACCCGTCCCGAAGGCCCGGAGTTCAACCCCGCGCAGCTCCACCTCCTGAGAATGCTCACGCGATGGGCAGACCCCGTGGATTGGCAGCGGCAGCCAGAGGCGTTCCGAGACTTCATCCTCGTCGTATCGAAGTCCCGCGAGTCGATGTACGCACACGACGTGCGAGCGGACCGAATCGTCGGTGCCAGCGAGTTGTCGAACCGTGGACACGCCGCGATGAGGGCGGCGTTGGACCTCGCCTTCGTGGGCGGAGCGGCCAACATCGACCGGGCCGTGCAGCTGTCCCGCGTCGGACTCGAGGCGTTCAATGAGCGAATGACGCTCACGTCCCAGCGAATCAGAGTCCTGGAACTGCTGGACTCCGTGCGGTCTGAGCTCCCCTTCCTCGTGGCCTGGTGGGTCGAGGAATCACGACACGTCGTCCGCCAGCCGGGCGACATGGAGAGTGGCAGCGTCCGTGTGAAGCCGGCCGACATCGTGGCGCTGCTGACGGCCGTCGATCAGTTGGATCTCGCGGTGGATGCGATGATGTCGAACGAGAATGCGGATGCCGCCGCGGCGATGTCACTCGAGAACGTCGACGGTCTCCTTTCGAATTGCGAAACGCTCTTCGGAGTCCTCAAATCGGCCTACACCGACGACTGCTCGGATCTGTCCACACAAGCTCCCGACAGCCCCCGCACGCTCGGACGCATACGACGTGTCTTGTCGGTGCCGCTCGTGCTCGGTGACCTGCGAATGCGGCTCGTCCGCAGGGCCGACAACCTCGATCACCGCCACGCCGCACTGATAGCCCGCGATCTGTTCCTCAACGAGGATTCACTCCCCCCGGCCGACCCCTCGGCTGCCGTCGCGGGCTGGATTCCTTGGCGAAATCAGCTGACCAACCCCATCCTTCCCGTCCTCACGTCGGATCCGTTCGGGGTGGCGACGATTCCCACGTCGGCCGCCGATATCGCCGCGACCGTCGGTCGCCAGGCCACGGCCGTGCGGCTCGCCGCACGATCCCTTCCGACGATCATTGCCGGCCTCGACCGCCAGCAGGCGGACCTGGTGATCGGCAGCAGCGACATCGACACTAACGTGCTCGCGCTGCTCGCCCGCGGAAGCCAGGTGAGTCGTCGCTTGGCAGCTGTCGCCGGCCAGCGTCCGCGAGTCAGCGACGGCACGACGCCCACGCAGCGTTATGTCGCTGCTGCGTGGCACGCGCGCCTCTTGCAGCACGCCGAGACGACGCTGGAGGAGTTCTGGGCGGGCGTCGAGCCGGATGAACCGGTGTATTGCTTTCACAAGTCCCGCGTCCTTCTGGAGTCGGCGGCGGAGATCGTCCGAAGCAACGGTTTCGTTTTCGGCGACCGCGACCGCGACCGAGTGGCGGCGAAGATCAGCGCTGTCGCCTCGCAATGGAACGGATTCGCAAGCCTGGAGATCACCCCCAACCGGATCGTCGTGCCGTCGGTCACCGACGTCGAGCCGACTCGAAGCAAGGCCAACCTCTCCCCCCGTCCGGGAGTGCCGCCCGGCCTTGCCTCGCTGTGGCTCTCGGAGTCCCTCGATGGCCGGCCCCTGCGCGTGCTTCGAGAAACGTCCGACGGAACCACCACAGCGGCGGCAACCGTCCCTGGTGCCGTCTGCCGTATGGGAGTGGGCGTGGCATCGCCGCCAGTGGAGACCTTCTGGCAACTCGACCCCACGGCCGCCATGAGCATCGAGTCGGGCCGTACGGCCGTCCTCGACATGACGGCGTGGTATCGCGGCCACCGACTCGTCGTCGGGCTGCCGGTTGCTGTGGCAGCCGCATCGCGGACGATCACATGGGACTCCCCTTCGCCGCTCGAGACGCGGGTCACCGTTCGGGGCGATCTCGCCCAAGCGCAGTCTGTCGCGATCGTCTTCGACTGCTCGGGCAGCATGGGGCAACGACTGGCCGACGGCCGCACCAGGCTCGACGCCGGCAGGGCCGCGGTCGCCGAACTCCTCACGACCATGGCTAAATCCGGACGCTGGGATGTCTCGCTCTGGCTCTATGGTCACCGCACGAAGTGGTCGCGGGACAAGGATGGAAAGTTTGTCGCCGGGTTCACCGCCGCCGGCACCGCGGCGAAAGCCGGGGTAGAACGTGCGGGGCAACCGTTCACCCTGGTCCCTGGAAATGACGTGGAGCAGGTGCTGCCGATGCAGGCCCTCACGCCGGCCACGGTGGAACGGATCGGCATGATCCTGTCTCCCATCGAGCCTGGCGGAGAGACCCCGCTCTACCTCGCGATTTCCGAGACCCTGACCACCGACTTCGACGGCGGCCGCACCGACGTACCCGGTCACGTGCTCGTGGTGACCGACGGAGCGAACGACCAGACCGGCGGCCGCTACGTGACGGCATCGGCCGTGCAAGATCAACTGGCCCGAAAGAACGGCCGACGACGTGTGCCCCTGCGAATCGACGTGGTGGGCTTCGGCATTTCGCCGAACGGGACGGACCGCGCATCGCGCATGGATGATGTGCGGAATCTGGCCATGAGTTCCGGGGGGCGGTTCTTCGAGGCGGCCAACGCCGAAGCCTTGGGCAAATCACTGCGTGAATCGTTGCGCGTCGCGCAATGGAAGGTGCGGGGCCCCAATGCACCGCAGGATGGCGTCGGTCTCGGTTCGTCCTTGACGTTGCCACCCCCGCTCGCCGGCAGGTCGCAGGCCTATGAGGTGGTACTCGAATCCGGCGCGAATCCGCCGCGACGCCGCTTCGACGCGGAAGGGGGCGAGGCGATCGATTTGCACGTCAGCGGCGGCGGCAGTCGGCTCGAGTTCCGTCGGTATGACGGAGGTACGGAGCAGGGGTTGCGGGACAGCCGCACGAACCTGTCCGCTCCTTCCGAGCCCCAGAGAAAATACTTCGTGGGTGCCCATCTGGCATCACGTTCAGGCGACTCGATCCGCTTTCCGCTCTCGATCCAGAATGCGAACGCAGCGGATTTCTCGCCGCGTCCAGCGGAGAGCTGGGTGGAGATCACGCCCCGTTCAGGTGCCGATTCGGTTGGAGTTCCGTTCGTCTTCTACGACCTTTCGTTCCAGCAAGACCGCCCGGTGCCGGTGCTCGATTTCGTTGCCGCGAATTGGCCGCGAACCGCCGACAGGGCCGAGATACGGGCCTGGTTCCGCTTCACGAAAACGCAACCGGACGTCGCCCTCCCGCTCGCGGAGCTTTCTCCCGGTGTCGAACGGCGGTTGGAGTTGGCGGGCCTGCCGGGATCCGAGATCCGAGTCACGTTGTCGCCGGCCGAGGCGGCCGATCACGTCCAAGTCTCCGTGCTGGAGAGCCATCCGGCCGCTTTGGCCGACCAGCTTCCCTGCGCGAGGATCTGCGTGAGTAATGCCTGCATCAGGGCGATCCACATCGTCGAGCCGGAGACAGGACGCGTACGGCATGAGTTCACCGTACGAGCGGAGGGGGGCCGTGTGTCCCAAGACAGCCAACTCCTGATCACCGACAAGCAGCGTGTACTGAACGGCGCGGTGAGCCTGACGGCAGCAGGCAGTCCCCCCCTCACGGTGCCTGTACCGACGGAGTGACTTCGTCGCATCGCCCTCGACACGCTTTGGCACGAAGCAACGGAGTCGCACTCGACAGTTCCGTGCGGGGCATTCGGGGGAACGTAGTCTCTCCCGGAAGGCCCGCCTCGTGCGACCCGTTCTTCATGAGCCGGTCGGCCTACCGCAGAGCCTCAGTGTGCGGGTGCCCAGGCTTGCATGGTTCGTCGCCAGGGGGCGGATTCCCAAAGGACTCTTTCCAATCGATCACGACACCTCGAGTGACCGGCTACCGCCTCGCCCACGGTGGAGTTTGCTGCGTTACCTGCCGGTTGTCCTCTTCCTGGAACACTTCCGGATCGTAAGGCCTGTACGTCTTGATCTTCCAGTCACGTTCGTAGATCGACCGGGCGTACCAAATGTTGCTTATTGGATGGGGATCGATCCAATTTGTTCCGGAGTTGCCAGCGACTGCGATTTGTTTGCCCTTCCCAGACCATTCCTGCATTTTCGCAAAAAACCTGGACGGGTACTCGTCGATCCGGCAACAGACGTTGACCCATGGGTCGATGATCCATGCCGAACGAAGGTGGCGTCGATCATCCTTCTTGAGAAAGAGATCCTGAGCCGAAAAGCGGTCGTAGTGATTGGGAAGACGCAGGCCGAAGATCGTGAAGACATGGTCGCCCTCATGGCCATCGACGCTTCCCGAAAGCGACACTTCGCAGATGAATGGAAGATGATCTTGCTCCAGTCGCAGTCGTGCAAGTCTCGCGAGTTCTGAGCAGTTGCCGGCCTTGGCCATCCACGGGTCGCTCGGGGCGGCCTTGGTCTGGAGGATGCGGCGGGCCTCGTCGAGGACTTTGAGTGCGTCACGCTTCTGGACGGCATCGTCGGCAGCGCCCGCGTCTATGGCCTTTATGGCCGCATACAGTCTGTTGAATGACTGTCTGTCGAGACTGCGATACGTCGTCCCTGCACCAAAGTAATCGGTCGCGTATTGGTTCAACACGGACTCCAGTGACGCGATTCTCTGATTGACCTTGCTCAGGTCCGTGCCCTTCGCGAAATCTTCGGCCGATCGCTTCGTTCGCAGGGTGCTGAGGGTACGATCCGCCATCCTCCGCTGGCGTTCGCGATCCTCGAGTGACTATGGGTGGGTGCTGCCAACGCCAGCTAAACCTGCGGGCTTGTATTTCCCGCCTGGTGAGGCCACGTATCGCTTGTTACTCGATTTGTAGCCCTCTTTGTACTTGGCTCGCACGTCGTGGAATGCGTCGGTCGCCGTGGTACCGATCCAAGCCTCCCTGCGAGGTATCTCGTCCAGGATGAACTTCCTGAGGTTCCCCACGGCTTGACGCTGGTTGGTCTTCTTGTTGTACCAGGAGGAGTCGCGCGAGTAGGTCGTTTCCAGGTTCGGCAGGCCGAACGGGACAGGAGGATTAGATTCTTCGCCGGAGTCACCGAGCAACCAGATTCGCGATGGGCAGCGACTCACCCACGCGAAGCTGCAGGGTCAACGAGAACGATTCTTTCCCGATGCAGGGTGTCGAAAGGCTGGAAATCCAGGATAGGTCGGCCGGCGGCACTGGAGCAAGCGTTGGACGAGCGGATCGCGATGACTGGAGCAGCGCGCGGCATACCTGCGGATGCACGGCCACTGCCGGGCAGTCCATGGTGGCACCGCGATCCTCTGCCACGGGGACGAGTCATCGTTCGTCGACGCTTCGCGTGGGTGATCTGCCCCACGAATGGCACCAAGGTTTACGTTCGGGATAGTCTACCGATAGACCAGCCCTGTGCCGTAGCCGAGGCAGCCGCACAGGGCCGCCAAGCCTCGCGAGCCGGGCTCTGTATCCCAGAGCGATGTGCGGTCGGACGGTGTTGGGAAGCCGATGATCAGGCAACCGATCGCATCCACGAGAGACGATTGCCCAGAGGCCCCGAGCATCCCCATCATCCTCGGAACGCTGAGGGCCACCGGAAGAGAAAGCGGGCCGAGGAATCCGCCGAGTACGTTGACGAGGTGTACCACGCTCGCACTTCGTCGATCCCGATCGGACGAATCGTCCCTCGTGCTCGCACCTCTCGTATTGATGCGTGGGAGTCCGGCGCGTCGGAGGCCGCCGACCGCGAATCTGTCAGGATCCACGGTGTGTCTCGAGAACTCGCCAGGGAGTTTTCGTGGAGAAATCCAGCCCTGACGGCAAAATGCAACAGCGCTCCGCGGACGCGACGGACACGATCGATTCCTGCGGGGTATCATCCTCGCGGCCTTCTGGGCCACGCACGGCGGCGGAGTGGCGATTGGCGGAGAATGGAGACGTGTCGTGTTCCGAAAAAGCATCGTGAATCTGGCATCGATCGGTTTCCGGCTGTTTCTCACGGCGCTCGCCGCCACGGCTGGCAGCGCGTCGGCTGCCGATCCGTCGCTCCGGGTCGGGGCCGCGGCGGTGGAGATCCCTTGCGACGACACGATGGACATGGGGGGAGGCATCCACACCTGGAAGGCCAGCGGTGCCGAAGCACCGCTCCGGGCGACGGCGATCGTGCTCGCCCGCGGCGACGACAAACTCGCGATCTGTTCCTGCGACGCGATCGCCCTCCATCAGGATTTCGTCGATCCCGCGCTCGAGCGGGTCCGGGTGGCCACCGGCATTCCCCCGGAGCGAATCCTCGTCCACGCCACCCACACCCACACCTCCCCCTCGACGGTCCGTGTCCATGCCTACGACCGCGATGCCCGGTTCGTGGAGGGGCTCGCAACGGCGATCGTCGACTCGATCGTCGCCGCCGATGCCGACCTCGCAGCCAATCCCGACTGCCGCTTCCGCTACCGGCTCGGTGAGGAGTCGAGCGTCGGCCAGAACAGCCGCCTCCTGCTCGGCGACGGCACGATCTTCTGGGTGGGCAAACGCGATGACGCCGTCCGCCCCACGGGGCCCTTCGACACCGATCTGCCGGTACTCGCCTTCGAGACCGAAGCAGG
>Ga0164293_10000469_pt1 | contig 32132 bp, 31 predicted proteins | sample GEODES118metaG_FD_111487 | JGI IMG/M metagenome (GOLD analysis project Ga0164293, IMG submission 111487) | Eutrophic lake water microbial communities from Lake Mendota, Wisconsin, USA - GEODES118 metaG | ecosystem: Environmental > Aquatic > Freshwater > Lake | place: USA: Lake Mendota...
CGCTGCCTGCTCGAGGGTCACGTACTGGATCGCGTTCGGCACACCGATCAGCAACCAGCTCGTGCCGTCCTCTCCGCGCAGCAGGAAGGCGGGGTCGGTGTCGAAACCGCCGCGATAGCTGAACGGGAACCGGAAGATGCTGCCGGCCTCGAGCGCCTTCAGAAACCCTGGAGCGAGGGCTTCCCCTTCCGGTGGTTCCAGCGCATAGGTGAGCCGGATGCTGTGCTCCAGGAAGGTCTCCACCTCCACGGTGTCGGCGAGGACCACCGGCTGATCGAAGCTGGAGGGCACGCGCTGCAGGGGCTGACCCTCGCCATCCACCGCCGTTAGCTGGTCGCTGCCGAGCCACAGCCCGTCGGCATCGAGGTAGCCGATCGCCGTTCCTCCCGGAGGGATCAGGGTCTGGCCATCGGCCGCCAGGGTCGCCAGCTCGCAACGGCCCCCTTCGGCATCGAGGCTCTCCACGTCGCGGGTGCCGTAGAGCCGGGAGCGATCCACCTTGCGGAGGGCGCAGCGGAAGGGCTCACCCTGGTAGTCGAAGCTGAGCAGACGGGGCATCGCCGGACGTCAGGAGGGATCGCACAGGCGCCGGACATCGTCCAGGGCCCGTTCAAAGGCCTTGAGTCCGTCGTCAAGGGGACGACAACCCACGGCCCGATCGTCAACGTAGGCAGAGGCGAGCGGTTTGCCTACACCTGTGGCGATCTCGCGGTAGGCGAAGCCGTGCTGATCGAGCCAGTCGCGGATGCGCGCCTCCGCCTTGCGCACCGCCGCTTCCGGTCGGTCGGCGCGCAGCGTCAGCCGGGCGGTGAAGATCACGATGTCCGCCTGTTCGGCCAGGGCGCGGGTGAACTCCACGGCTCCGTCCACCGGATCGCCCAGATCATCGGCACCACGGCCGTAGGTGCGGTCGGCCAGCACGCCGTCGAGATCCACGCACACCCGAGGTCGGCCCTGGCGCTCGAATCGCCGCTTGCGGGCGGCCGCCGAGCGGACCGGCCCCTGGGCTACCGCTGTGGCGTCGCTCGGGTCGGGAGACAGCCGGGAGCCTCCGGCCTCGGGAAGCGCTTCGCCAGCGGGTGGTGGCGGTCCCGGCAGGTTCTGCAGCATCGCATCGATGGCGGCATGACCATCGAGCCAGGGATCGCTCAACCACTCATCACCACTCCACAGCCTCGAGTAATGGGGCCGGGTGTGGTGCATGCCCGGCAGGCGGAACCACGAGCCGAGCGAGCCCGGCTTCGGTTTCTTCGGGAAGATCTCCGGTTCCTCCTCCAGGTGGTTGGGCTCCCAGGTCTCGGCGATCCGCTTCACCAGTCCGTAGACATCCGCCGTGGGGGCCGGCTCGGCGAACAGCACCCAGAGGTGGTAACCGCCGGCGCCGCTCGAATCGAACAGCATCGGTTCGTAGCCGAGCTGCTGGAACTGACGCCACCACTGCAGGGCCCCCACCAGATTGCGACGCGCCCGCTCCTCCGCCCCCACCGCCTCCAGGTCGTGGTTGTCGATGTCGATGGCGAGCCAGCGGCTGGTGCCCTCCGCACTGCTGGCATGCAGGCCGATCAGCTGGGGCCGGTGGTGACGCCGGCTGGCGAAATGGCGGGTCAGCTTGTCGAGGGTGACCATGTCCTCGCCCTCGCGCATCGAGGGCACCGGCAGGGTCATCGCCTTGTAGCTGCGTCCCGCCTCCCGGGCTTCATGGGGGGCCAGCAGGGCGTATTGCCCCCACACATCCCGACGATTCACCAGGCGTTGCATCGCCCACTCGCCCAGTTCCCGCGAACGGGCCTGCCACTCCTCCCCGAGGATCTCTTCACCGGCGGTCATCGGGGGGCGCAGGCCTCACGCCTCTCCGTGTTAGCCGTTCCGTTCGCTGATGCCTACGGCGGTCCCTGCTGGAACCGGCGTTTCAGCATCTCCAGGTCTTCGCAATAGGGCAGCCGGCCCATCTCGGCGGCGCTCTCCACCGGCCGGCGGTAATGGCGCTGGAGGGCCTGGATCTGCAGGGTGATGCCGCACTGGGCCGCCATCCAGCGCAGCAGCGGCTGGCGTTGCTCAGGCATCGCTCCGAGAGCTTGCGAGCGTCTCAGCAGCACCCCCAGCTCATTGGCCCACAGCGAGAGCGTCACCGGATCGTCCTGAACCCTGCCGCGGCTGAGGGCCGCCTGATCCCAGGCCGTGCGTCGATCGGGGCGGAACAGCACCACCGGAGCGATCACCAGGGCCAGCAGCGCCGCCAGGGCGAGCCAGAGCTTTCGTCGGCGCCGGACGGGGGCCGGGGTGCGTGCCGGGGTGCCCGCCGGGGGCCGCGATCGGGGCCTTTCCGGTGGGGCGACGGGGCCAGGCGTCTGGCCGCTCGGGCGGAGCGGATCCGGCACGGGACACTGCGGCTAACGATTCACCCGTCAGGCTGGCATTGATCCCGCCTCCCCCCTGTGCTGCGCTTCGCCACCGAACTGCTGCCCGCGCTGCTGGTGGGTCTGCTGCTGGGGCACCGGTTTCCTGGGCTGCCCGCCCACCTGGCGCCGCCGCTGATCCGCTGGGGGGTGCCGATCAGCCTCGTAGGGCTGCTGCTGCGCTCCGGCCTGCACCGGGAGCTGCTGGTGGCAGGGGCGATGCCGCTGCTGGCCACGGGGTTGGGGCTGGCCTTGCTGCGCCTCTGGCCTGCCCTGCGGCGACGGATTCCTTCCGGCACCCTCCAGCTCGGTTGCCTCACCGGCAACACCGCCTACTGGGGCCTGCCCGTGGCGATCGCCCTGCTGCCTGCCTCGGCCCTCTCCCAGGTGATCGCCTACGACCTGGTGGCCACCCTGATCACCTGGACCCTCGGGCCCCTGCTGGTGCAGGGGATCCCGGCCCGGCCGGGATCGATCCTGGCGGGCCTGCGCAGCAGTCCCGCCAGCCGGGGCCTGGTGATCGCGCTGCTGCTGCAGCTCACCCCCTGGAGCGGCGCGATCGCCGGCTGGTTGTGGTGGCCATCGCGGCTGGTGATCCTGCTGGCCCTGTCGGTGGTGGGCATGCGGTTGGGGGCGATGCTGCAGGCAAGGCAGTCGGTGCTGCCCGCCGGCACCGGGGTGGGGGCCGCCCTCTGGGGCAAGTTGCTGGTGCTGCCGGCCGGGATGCTGCTGCTGGCCCTCACCCTCCAGCTGCCGGTACTGGTGCGGGATGCCGTCGTGCTGCAGGCTGCCGCTCCCACGGCGATCTCGGTGCTGCTGCTGGCGGAGGCCAGCGACCGCGATGGCGAGCAGGCGGCGGGCCTGGTGTTGTGGAGCACATTGTTGGGCCTGGGGAGCGTGCCGCTGTGGTGGATGCTGCTGGCCAGGCTCGGGCCTGCCTGAACCCCAACCCCCTGCGGCTGCGCCAGGCTGGGGAGCCGATCCCATCCGTTCGCGCGTGACCCAGGTCCCAGGAAGCCTCAGCCAACGGCTGCGCAGCAGCTTCTGGCTGCCCCTGCTGATCATCGCCATCCCCTGGGCCCAGGAGCTGATCGACCAGCTGGTCTTCGGCGGCCAATGGAACCTGCCGATGGTGCCGGGGGGCTCTTTCGTGGGCGTGCTCACCGCCCCCTTCAGCCACAGCGGCTTCGGGCACCTGATCAGCAACACCGTCTGGTTTCTGCCGCTTTCCTGGCTGGTGCTCACCAAGAGCCACCGCGACTATCTCGCCGTCTGGGTTGGGGTGCTGCTGGCCTCCGTGCCCGTGTGGCTGTTCTGGCACACCGCCAGCCATGGCCTCTCTGGGGTGGTCTATGGCCTGCTGGGCTACCTGCTGCTGATCGGTTGGCTGGAGCGGCGTCCGCTTTCGATCCTGCTTTCGGTGGTGGCGCTGGTGAGCTACGGCGGCCTGCTGCCCAGCCTGCTGCCGCTGCTCAGCCCCCCGGGGGTGAGCTGGATCGGCCACATTTCCGGTTTTCTGGGGGGACTGCTGGCTGCCCTGGCGATCCACAGGGAATAGTTCGATGGCCCCGCTGCCTGCTCCACTGCAGCCCCCGCCCGTAGCGGCCATGGTCCAGCTGCGGGGCACTCCCCTCTCCGGAGGTCGTTTCGAGGGCGGCACCATCCAGCCGCTGGAGCGGGCCAGCGGCGGCGACACGCCGGTGCTGAGCTTCCGCACGGCCCGGGGACCGGCGCGGCTGCTGCTCGATACCGGAGCCTCCTCCTCCCTGATCACCCCGGCCCTGGCCGACCGGCTGCGGCTGCCGGCCACCGCCCTGGATCCCAACCGTTTCGAACTGGCCGGCGGCGGGGAAGGCTGCTCCGCCCTGCGGCCACGGCGCACGCAGCTGCCCGTTCTGGACATGGGCGATGCCGCCAGCGGCCGGCTACGGCTGGTGGGCCTGGAGGCCCTGGTGCTGCCGGTGGCCGCCCTGCCGCCGGGGGTGGAGGGGGTGCTGGGGGCCCCCAGCCTCCGGCAGCTGCCGATCCGGATTGAACCTGCTGCCAACCGGCTGGCCCTCGGACCCCCCGCCCTGTTCCCCCCCTTGCCCGCCGGCCCCACCCTCCAGCGGCTGCCGTTGCGCTGGCAGCGCGGGGTGCCCCTGCTGCGGCTCCAGCCCCAGGATGGTGGAGCCGCCGTTGAGGCCCTCGCCGACACCGGGGCGGAGGGGCTGTTTCTCTCCCCTGGCCTGGCCGCCCGCCTGGAGCCCCGGGGGCCGGCCGAGGTTTTGCGGCTGGTGGGGTTCTGCGGCGAACAGCGGGTGGTGCGTCAGCCGTTCAGCGGCCTGGCGCCGGTGGGGGCGGGGCCAGGCCGCGGACCGATCGAGGGCATCCTCACCGTGAATCCGATCTTCCGGCAGCTGGGGGTGGAGGCGATCGTGGGGCAGGAGCTGCTGCGGGATTCCACCCAGCTGTGGCGGCTCGATCTCACCCCTCCCCGGCTCGAGCTCATGGATAGGCATTCGGCACGAAGAAGCGCTCGCTGAGCGGCGGCCGCTGGTAATCGCCGCTCTCCTTGCGGGGGGGCAGCTTGATCGGCTTCGGGGTCATGTCTTCGTACGGCACCTTGCCCAGCAGGTGGCGGATGCAGTTCAGCCGGGCCCGGCGCTTGTCGTCGGCCTCCACCGTGAACCAGGGCGCCTCGGGGATGTTGGTATGGGAGAACATCTCATCTTTGGCCCGGGAAAACTCCACCCAGCGGTCGCGGGCCTCCAGATCCATCGGGCTGAGCTTCCAGCGCCTGGCCGGATCGTCAATCCGCGAGCGGATGCGGGCCTCCTGCTCCTCATCACTCACGGAGAACCAGTACTTGATCAGGCTGATGCCGCTGCGCACCAGCATCCGCTCGAATTCCGGGGTGGAAACCATGAAATCCTCCACCTCCGCAGAGGTGCAGAAACCCATCACCTTTTCCACGCCGGCCCGGTTGTACCAGCTGCGGTCAAACAGCACGATCTCGCCGGCGGCCGGGAAATGCTCCACATAGCGCTGGAAGTACCACTGGCTTTTCTCCCGTTCGGAGGGGGTGCCGAGGGCGACCACCTGGCAGCCCCGGGGGTTGAGGGGTTCGGTGATCCGTTTGATCGTGCCGCCCTTGCCGGCCGCATCCCTGCCCTCGAAGACGACGATCAGCCGGTACCCCACATGCTTGATCCAGTACTGCATCTTCACCAGTTCCACCTGCAGCCTGCCCAGCTCCTGTTCGTAGAACTTGCGGTCGAGCTTGGGTGGTTGCCCCTCCGGTTGGGCGGCGAAGTCATCGAGGATGGGGGAAGGGTGATACGCGTCGTTCTGGCTGTTTTTCTTGCCCATGCCTGCGGCCGTGTTCAGGGTTCCACTAACGCTCACTCAAAAGCTGCTTGAGCCAGGCGGGCCAAAGGCGAGGAATGATTTAACCCCGTCAGGGCACAGCCCTGAAGCGTCAGTGTTCTGGCTGAATACAGAAAAGCCCCCCGGCGTTCAAGCCAGGGGGCTTTTCCGGAGCAGCCGGGCAAGGGATTGGCGCTCTGGTGCCGACGCGAGGGAATCAGCCGCCGGTGCTTCCTTTGTAGGTGGGTGCAGGCGGGAATGGACTGCCACTCCCCCGACCGTCAACCAAACGAAACAGGGGTTCGTCGAGATACACCCGGAGCCCATTGGTCGATCAGCCGCTCCAGGCGCACCACGCGGTAGCGGCTCTGCTCGTCCGGCTGGCGGCTGTAGGCATCACGCAGGCTGGTCAGCTCGGTCTGGAGGGAAAGCAGGACGGGGTGGTTTTCGTTCACGGATGGGGGTGCGTAGGCGCTGGCTGCTGGAAGTGGGTCTTTGAAGTGAGTCTGAGGAGGGGGGGCGGAGGCGGCGCGGGTCAACCCTCAAACCTTAATCGAATCAAAAGATTTCCGCCAAGGGTGGCCCGGCGGGCCGGGTGGATAGGTTGAGCGGGGAGGGATGGGCCCATGGATCTGACGCCGTTCCTGAGCAGCCTTGATGGCGGCAGTCTCGATGCCGCCCTGCTTTCGGTGGAGATCGAGGGGCAGGTGGCGATCGCCATGAAGGGCCGCTTCCTGCTGCGGGCGGTGTGTGAAAGCTTCCAGGACCGCCGCCGCATCGGCTGCGCGGTCACCGAGGAGAGCCTCTGTCTCCAGTACCTCGCCCAGGGCTCCTATGAGCTGCTGCTCTGCACCGACCATCTGGAGCAGGGCAACGGTTATGAACTGGTGCGCAAAGCCCGGGAAGCCTGGCCGCAGCTCAAGGTGGTGGTGCTGGCGCTGGCGGATGTGATCCCCGCCGAGTACGTCAATGCCCCCTGGTTGCAGGCGGTGGTGGCTGAAGCTGATGTGGTCGATGACCAGCGCCCCCTGCAGGCTGCCCTGCTGGCGGTGATGGCCGATCACTTCTACCGGAGCCCCTCGTTGCGCAGCGGCTGCCTTCCCTATCTCAGCTGTCCCCGGCTCACCCCCAGGGAATACGAGGTGCTCGACCTGCTGGCCAGTGGCCTCAGCGATCGGGAAATCGCCCGCAGGCTGGTGGTGAGTGAGGCCACGGCCCGCACGTACACCAAGCGGCTGCTGCAGACCCTGGGGGTGAACAATCGCCTCCAGGCGGTGCTCAAGGGCATGCGCTGCGGCATGGTGCAGCTCTGAAGGAACGCGAGGGCAATGTCCCCATTCGGGGGGATCGTTCATCGGCAGGAGCGATCCACACTGCTGGCCGGTGCGACAACAACGGCCCCATGTCCTCGACCCCACTGCAGGAAACCGGAACGGTCACGATCGGGGAGCTGGAAGCCAACTATTCGATGTACTGCAAGGCGCTGCGGATCCTGATCCGGGAGGGGCGCAGCCTCCCGAAGATCCAGCGCACCGTCTGTTGGCATCGGCTGGAAACCCTGCACCTTTCCCTTCCCGGCCACTACAAGGACCCTGCCCATCTTTATGCCCTGCTGAAGCGGGAATGGTCCGCCAGCACCAACTGAAGCCGTTGGTTCATGCTGAACCGAGGCGCAGGGGCAGAAGGATCACAGTCAACCTTGTGATTCTCTGCACCTGTGAGCGCCCAGAGCCTGCTTGAACCCTCGGATCTGGCCCGACTCAACGCCCGCCGCAACGGACCGGGCCTGCGCCGGCTGGCATCCCACCTGGGACTGATCCTGGGCGGGGCGCTTCTCTGGGGCAGCCCCCAGCTGCCCTGGCTGCTGCGGCTTCCGGGGCTGCTGGCGCTGGGGGTGGGTCTGGCCTTCTGCTTCTGCCCGATGCATGAGGCGGGCCATCGCACTGCCTTCGCCAACCGCTCCCTCAATGACGCGGTGGCCTGGGGGGCTGGCTTCCTCAGCTTCTACAACGCCGATTTCTATCGCCGCTATCACCAGTGGCACCACCGCTACACCCATCAGCCGGGCCTCGATCCCGAGCTGGAGGATGCTCCCCCCACCACAGTGGCCGCCTATCTGCTCGAGCTGAGCGGCCTGCCCTGGTGGCTGGGCAAACTGCGCGCTCATTGGCGCGGGCTGCGGGCTGATTTCCGCTCCCAGCCCTATATCCCTGCCGAGGCCGCGGCGGCGGTGAGTCGTTCGATCCGCCTGCAGGTGGCTCTCTATGCCCTGCTGCTGCTGGCCTCGATTCCAGGCGGCAACGGCTTTCTGTTCTGGTACTGGCTGCTGCCACTGGCGGTGGGCCAGCCCCTGCTCCGCTTCGTGTTGATGGCCGAGCACAACGGCTGTGCCTACACGGACGACGGCCTCGCCAACACCCGCACCACCCTCACCCTGGCTCCGCTGCGCTGGCTGATGTGGGATATGCCGTTTCATACCGAACACCATCTGCTCCCCTCCCTTCCCTTCCACTCCCTGAGCAACGCCCACCAATTGCTGGTGGGCCATCTCCAGCACTGCGACCCTGGCTATCTGGCGGTGCACCGTCGGCTGCTGGCCGATCGCGGGGCCCTGGCTCTCCCCGCTCCTGCGCGATGAGCGCCGGCCCATCCTCCACATCCTCCGCCACCTCCTCCTCCCCTTCCGTTCCCGCCTCGGTCCACTCCTTTTCTCTCGGCGACTTCCCCCTCGCCTCCGGGGCTGTTCTGCCTGACGCCCGACTGGATTACCGCGTCTACGGCACTCCCAATCCAGAGCGCACCAATCTGGTGCTCTACCCCAGTTCCTACGGCGCCTGGCCGGAGGACATCGACTGGGCGGTGGGGCCGGTGCTCGACCCGCGGCGCTGGTGCGTGGTGCTGGTCAGTCAGTTCGGCAACGGCCGCTCCAGCAGCCCCTCCAACAGCAGCCTCGCTCTGGAGGAGGGCCATTGGCCCGTCGGCCATGCCGACAACGTGCGGGCCCAGCGGCGCCTGCTGGAGGAGGTGTTCCGGGTGGAGGCTCCGGCCCTGATCTATGGCTGGTCGATGGGGGCCCAGCAGGCCTGGCACTGGGCCGTGCTTGAGCCGGAGCGCACCTCCCGTCTGTGCTGCGTCTGCGGCACGGCCCGCACCACGCCGCACAACCGCCTGTTCCTGCTCAGCCTGCGCCATGCCCTCACCGCCGATCCTGCCTGGAATGGCAGGGGCTTCACGGCGCCGCCGGAGCTGGGCCTGCGCGGTTTTGCCCTGATCTATGCCAGCTGGGCTGCCAGCCAGCCGTTCTATCGCCGGGGCGCTCATCTCCAGCTCGGGTATGCCTCCGTGGAGGACTACGTGGAACGGAGCTGGCTGCCGGCCTATCGCCGCCATGACCCCCGCGATCTGCTGGCGATGCTCGATGTCTGGCTCGCCAGCGACGTGGCCGTCGCTGCCGGGCTCCACGATCCGGGGGAGCCCGATCCGGGCGATCGGGCCCTGGCGGCGGCCCTGGACCGGATCACCGCCCGCACCACCGTGGTCGCCGGTCGCCACGACCTCTACTTCCCCCCCGAAGACTGCGCCGCCGAAGCCGCCCTCGTGGCCGGGTCCCGCTTCGAACTGCTGGAGAGCGACCTCGGCCACCGTGCCGGCAACCCCCGCGAGGACCGGCCGCTGCAGGCCCAGCTCCGCCACGCGGTGGAGGCCCTCTGCGAAGACCTCGACCTTCCCCTCGTCATCCCTTCTCCATGATCGATCTGGCCCAATACGCCGCTTCCCACGGCATCCGCCATTTCCTGTTCTCCTTCTCCGATCTTTTCGGCGTGCAGCGGGCCAAGCTCGTGCCGGCCTCGGCGGCCGACACCCTGGCCCGGGGCGGAGCTGGATTCGCCGGATTCGCCGCCTGGTTGAAGATGACGCCGGCCGATCCTGACGTGCTGGCCCATCCCGATCCGGGCAGCCTGATGGTGCTGCCGTGGCAGCGGCAGGTGGCCTGGGTGGCCACCGATCTTTCGGTGGAGGGAAAGCCCCTGGAGCAGTCGCCGCGCTTCGTGCTGCAACGGCAGTTGCGGCGGGCGGAGGCCATGGGGTTCCGGTTCCGCACCGGCGTGGAACCCGAGTTCTTCCTGATCGATCCCGAAACGGGTGGAGTCGCCGACCGCCTCGATCGCCAGAGCAAACCCTGCTACGACCAGCTGGCCCTGATGCCACTACCCCCTGATCGGGGACCTGATGGACGCGATGGAGGAACTGGGCTGGGGGCCGTATCAGGCGGACCATGAAGACGCCAACGGCCAGTTCGAGCTCAACTGGACCTTCGACGAAGCCCTGGTGACCGCCGATCGCCACGCCTTCTTCCGGGTGATGGTGGCGTCGCTGGCGGAACGCCACGGCATGGCCGCCAGTTTCCTGCCCAAGCCGGTCGCCGAACTCACCGGCAACGGCGCCCATCTCCACTGCTCCCTCTGGGATGGGGAGGGCCGCAACCTCTTCCATGACTCCAGCGGTGCCCTCGGCCTTTCGGCCCTGGCCTATCAGTTCCTGGCGGGTCTGCTGCGCCACGCCCCGGCCCTTTGTGCGATCACCAATCCGATCCCGAACAGCTATCTCCGCCTGGCCCGCAGCCACACCAGCAGCGGCGCCACCTGGTCGCCGGCCTGGAGCAGTTATGGCGGCAACAATCGAACCCATATGGTGCGCATCCCCGACGACCAGCGGCTGGAACTGCGCCTCGCCGATGGCGCCGCCAACCCCTATCTGCTCCAGGCGGCAGTGCTGGCGGCGGGTCTGAATGGCATCGAAGCGGGTCTGGATCCCGGCCCCCGCAGCGATGCCAACACCGACATCGACCCCCCCGCACCAGAGCGTCTGCTGCCCAGCAGCCTCGACGCGGCCCTGGAGGCCTTCCGGGCCGATCAACCGCTGTGCTCAGCCCTGGGGGAATCCTTCTGTGGGGCCTATGAATCTCTGAGCGGCAAGCGCGAGGAAGCCTGAATCCCAGGCCCTTCGGCATAAAATTGCCGCATATCGCTCTCCCGCAGGGCTCCCTACCCGCGTGTCCGATCCCTTTGGCGTCGACGAATCCAGCAGCGGTCGGCGCCGCCTGCAGCGCCGCAAGGCCTCCCGCTCTTCCCGCTGGATCCAGCGGGAAGAGCGGGAGGCCCTCCAGGCCAGGGATCCACAGAATCTCCCACCCCTGCGCACCCAGCGGGATCCCCAGGAGGAGGCGCTGCAGCCCGCCTTCGAGATCCCGGCTCCGGAGCCTGCGGAAGTCCCGGCGGATACTCCGGCGGTGGTCGCCAGCAAGGGCAAGCGGGTGAAGCAGCGGAAATCCGGTGCCGGCCCTTCGGGCCGTTCGCGTCGCAGCCGCCGGCGCCAGCGCAACAAGCCCTTCAGCCTTGATCAGATGAGCTACCTGCTGATCGAACAGTGGCAGGGGATGGCCGTGGGATTCGGGTTGGGCGCCCTGGTCAGTGCGGTGCTGACGGCCATCCTGCTGCGTTGAGCAGCGGGTCGGCCTCGGCCGCCAGACAGCTCCGGGCGATCACCCCCTCTTCGTCGGCCGGCACCACCACCAGCTCCAGGGAAGGAAGCCAGGCCAGCCCTTGTTCCAGTTCCCGGTGCAGCGCGGTGTCGTGTTCGCCGATGCCGCCGCTGAGGGCCACCACATCCACCCCCCCGAGACTGGCGGCCATGGCGCCGATCCCCTGCAGCAACTGGTGCCGGAACACCTCCAGGGCCAGCCGAGCCCCGGCGTGGCCGCGCCCGGCGGCCTCCCGCAGCTCCCGCATGTCCCCACTCAGCCCCGAGAGGCCGAGCAGGCCGCTTTCGTGGTTCAGGACGCGGTCGAGTTCCTGCCATTCCAGTCCGCCCCGCAGCAGATGCAGCAGCAGGCCCGGATCCAGTGAGCCGCAGCGGGTGGCCATCACCAGCCCATCGAGCGGCGTGAAGCCCATCGTCGTGGCGATGCTCTGGCCGGCCTGGATCGCACAGAGGGAACAGCCTGCACCGAGGTGACAGCTGATCAGCCGCAGCGGCCCCGGCCCCGGCCCCGGCGCCGCGAATCGCCGCTGGATCTCCTCCGCCACATGCTGGTGATTGAGGCCATGGAAACCGAAGCGCCGCAGGCCCTGGCGTCGCCACTCCTCCGGCAGGGCATAGGTGTGGGCCCGGGGCGGAATCGTGCTGTGGAACGCGGTGTCGAAACAGGCCCACTGGGGCAGATCCGGGCGCCACTGCCGGCACCACTGCAATCCCCCCAGGGCGGCTCCGTTGTGGAGCGGCGCCAGCGGGATCAGCTGCTCCAGCCCCTGGAGCAGGGCGGTATCCACCCGGGTGGGGGCCACGAAGCGTTCGCCGCCGTGCACCACCCGGTGCCCCACCAGGCTGATCCGTTCGGCCCAGGGGGCCACGGCGGCCGGCAGCCACTGCTGGAGCACCGGCTCCGGCTTCTCGCCGGCGGCCACCGCACAGGCGCGCTGCTCGCGCCAGAGGCAGTGGCCACCGGAATCCAGCAGGGAGGCCTTGAGGCTGGAGCTGCCGGCGTTGAGCACCAGCACCAGATCGGTGGGCATGGGGCCTTCAGCTCTCTCCCAGCGGCAGTGACCAGCGCCAGTCGGTGACCTCCGGCGCATCGATGCCGTGGCTATGGGCGTACTGCCGGTGGCTGAAGATCGCCTCCTTCATCCTTTCCTTGACGTGGGCGGACCGCGATCCGAGCCCGGGGACCCGATCGATCACATCGATCACCAGATTGAAGCGATCAATCTGGTTGTTCATCGCCAGCTCCAGCGGTGTGTTGATGTTGCCCTTCTCCTTGTATCCCCGCACATGGAAGTTGACGTGGTTGGTGCGACGGTAGGTGAGTCGGTGAATCAACCAGGGATAGCCGTGGAAGTTGAAGATCACCGGCCGGTCCTTGGTGAACAGGGTGTCGAAATCCCGGTCGCTCAGGCCATGGGGATGCTCGCTGGGGTCGGTGAGGGCGAAGAGCTTCACCACATTCAGCACCCGCACCCGCAGGCTCGGAATCTCGCGGCGCAGGATCTCCACCGCCGCCAGGGTTTCCTTGGTGGGGATGTCCCCGGCGCAGGCCATCACCACATCGGGTTCATCGGGCTCGCTGCCGTGGTGATCATTGCTGGCCCAGCTCCACAGGCCGATGCCCTTGGCCACATGCTGCCGCGCCTGCTCCAGGCTCAGATACTGAAGATGGCTCTGCTTGTCGGAGACGATGATGTTGCAGACATTGGTCTCCACCAGAGCCTCCTCCGCCACCGCCAGCAGGGAATTGGCATCGGCAGGCAGATACACCCGCACCACTTCGCCGCTCTTGTTGCCGGCCAGGTCGATGAAGCCGGGATCCTGATGGGTGAATCCGTTGTGGTCCTGCCGCCATACGGTGGAACTGATCAGGCAGTTCCAGGCACCGATCGGGGCGCGCCAGGGGGCATGGTGAATGCAGGATTCCAGCCATTTGGCGTGCTGGTTGAACATCGATGCGATCACATGGGCGAACGCCTCGTAGGTATGGAAGAAGCCATACCTACCAGTGAGGAGATAACCCTCCATCATCCCCACCAGGGTGTGTTCGGAGAGCATCTCCACCACCCTGCCTTCGCGACCCAGTTCACCGCCATCGGCGTCCTCCGGCCATAGCTCCTCCATCCACACCTTCTTGCTCACCGCATAGATGGCCTGCAGGCGGTTCGAGGCGGTTTCATCGGGTCCGAACACCCGCAGGTCATCGGGATTGATGCTGATCGCATCCCGCAGCAGGGCCCCCAGGGGCGCGGTGTTCTCGGCTTCGCTGGAGCCCGGACTGTCCACCGGCACCGCATAGGCGGCGGCATCGGGCAGCCTCAGCTGGTGGCGCAGCAGACCGCCGTTGGCGTGCGGGTTGGAGCCCATGCGCCGCGTTCCCAACGGCGAGAGGGCCTGGATCTCGGGCCGCAGCCTGCCCGTATCGTCGAACAGTTCCCAGGGGCGGTAGCTGCGAAGCCATTCCTCCAGCATCCGCAGCTGGTCGGGATCGGTGTTGGGCTTCGGGAGGGGCACCTGGTGGGCCCGCCAGAATCCCTCCAGCTTGTGGTTCCCCAGCGACGCCGGACCCGTCCAGCCCTTGGGGGAGCGCAGCACGATCATCGGCCAGGCTGGACGCACTGCCTCGCCGCTGGCGCGGCATTCCGCCCGGATCGAGCGGATGCGACCGATCGCCTCGTCCATCGCCGCCGCCATGGCGCGATGCATCGCCATCGGCTCGTGTCCCTCCACGAACAGCGGCGTCCAGCCGTAGCCGCGCATCAGCTCCTCCAGCTCCCGGCGGGGGATGCGCGCCAGCAGGGTGGGGTTGGCGATCTTGTAGCCGTTGAGGTGCAGCACCGGCAGCACCGCCCCATCGTGGATCGGGTTCAGAAATTTGTTGATGTGCCAGGAGGTGGCCAGCGGGCCGGTTTCCGCCTCCCCGTCGCCCACGCAGGCCACGGCGATCAGCTCCGGGTTGTCGAACACCGCACCGCAGGCGTGGCTCAGCACATAGCCGAGCTCTCCCCCCTCATGAATTGAACCTGGGGTCTCCGGGGTGCAGTGGGAACCGATATGGCCCGGGAAGGAGAACTGCTTGAAGAAGCGCCCCATCCCCTCCAGGTCCTGCGATTTGTCGGGATAGACCTCGCTGTAGGAGCCATCCAGGTAGGTGGGCCCCAGCACCCCGGGCGCCCCATGGCCGGGGCCCGAGAGGTAGATCATGTCGAGGTCGTGGTGGCGGATCACCCGGTTGGCATGGGCCCAGAGGAAGGCCTGGCCGGGGGACGACCCCCAGTGGCCCAGCAGGCGCGCCTTGATGTGCTCCGGTCGCAGCGGTTCCTGCAGCAGGGGGTTGTCACGCAGGTAGATCATCCCCACTGCCAGGTAGTTGGCGGCACGCCACCAGGCATCGAGGCGTTCGAGCTCCTCCTCCTGGCTGAGGGCGACCTGGCTGAGGGAGACGCCCCCGTCGGTGCTGGCGCTGGCGAGGGGATCGACGAACGGGGGATGGGGCATGGGAAGACGGATCGCCCAGTAAGCCAAGGCCAGATTCAGGTGGTTTTCAACGCTGTGTCCTGGGATGCAGGGGAAAGTCGGGCATGAATGCCTATGGCCGTCGGCGGCGGCCGGGGCAAAAGTGTGGACATCGAATCCGAGGGCCAGCGATGGACGACACGCCACCCGGTCAGATTCCAGGAGTCCGCTGACTGCAGGCCCCTGCTCCAACAGTCTTGATCCGATCTGCGGTTTTCAGATTCCCCCGCGAATCCCCCGATGCATCGCTTCAGGTGCCCCCGGGTCAACGAAAACCGATCGCATGGATGCCATGGCCCCAGGTGCCGCCCTTGGCAGCTCCGAAGCAATTCATCCCTTCGATCTTCGCTGACGACATTTCGGTGGCGAACGTATGTCAACCCTCGGCCTCCGGCTGTGGTTGCATCACCCACCCCAGGCCCTGACAGGCCCCATCGTCGATTCAGCCGCAACAGTTCAGCAACGTCCTTTCGCTATAGGAAGCAGATTCCATCTGATCATTGTCAGCCCGGTCCCTTCAGGGGCCGGGCTTCTTCATTGCCGCTCCGCTGCATCCTGATGCCGAGGCCGTTGATTCCCCTTACGCTCAAGGCGCTCAGCAGCTGCATCATGCTCATCGGAGAGGTGTTCCTCGAAACGATGGCCACCGGGATCATCACCCAAGAGGAAATCGACTGGCTCACCACCCACCAGTCGAGTTTTGACCGCGAGGAGGAGGCCAAGGCCCTGAAGATCGGGCGCCTGCTCGACGAGGGGCAGATCCAGATCGGCTGTCGGCTGCTCGGCGCCTATCGCCCCGTTCCCCAGCCGAATAACGCCTAGTTCCCCCCGCTCAGGGCTCCCCCACAGCTGGATCCACTGCCGGCGGTGCACCCATAACAGTGCTCTGCCACCTGGATCGGATCCCCCGCCGGATCCCAGTGCAGCAGATCGCGGAGATGGCGGCCGGCGGGCAGGCCCAGCCCGAGTTGCTGGTTGAAGTCACAGTCATGCAGCACACCCTGCCAGTCCACACTGACCAGGCTGCGGCACATCACGGCCTCCAGGTTGGCGGGTTGGTGGCTGGAGCGCAACAGTTCCCGGTAGGTCTGCAGTTGCTCTGAGGCCTGCAACATCGCCGCAAACCGCTGGATCGGCATGTTGGCCAGGGCGAACAGCCGGTTGAAGCGCACCCCGTAGCGCTCGCCCAGTACCCGTCGGTAGTCGGCCTCCAGTCCTTCCTGGGGTGGTGGTAGGGAAGGGCCCTGGGGATTGAATACCAGGTGCAGCTCCCTGCCGGAGCCGGGCTGCCCGTAGCCCAGCCCGTTCAGTTGCTGCAATCCCTGGATGCTGCGCTCGAACACGCCCTGGCCCCGCTGCCGGTCCACGTTGTCTTCCAGATAACAGGGAAGGGAGGCGACCACGGTGACGCCCTCGGCCGCCAGAAAGGCGGCCAGATCTTCCTGGTCCGGCTCCGAGAGGATCGTCAGGTTGCAGCGGTCGATCACCTCGATGCCCTCGGCCCGCACCTCCCGCACCAGGGAGCGGAAGCCGGGATGGAGCTCCGGGGCGCCGCCGGTGAGATCCAGGCAACCGATGCCCCGTGCCCGCAGCACCGGCAGGATCAGGGCGATCGTCTGCTCGTCCATGCTTTCGCGGCGGCTGGGCCCGGCGTTGACATGGCAATGGCTGCAGGCCTGGTTGCAGCGATAGCCCAGGTTCACCTGCAGGGTGGTGAGGGCGGTGCGGCGCAGCTCGGGAAACGGAGTCATGCTGCCCTTCCTACCTGCCGGCGCTCCTGCGCTACACATGGGCTTGCCTCGCCTCCGATGATCGACCTGTTCACCCCCCTGGCCCTGGGGCCGCTGTCGTTGCCCAACCGGGTGCTGATGGCTCCGCTCACCCGCTGCCGGGCCGAAGCCGACCATGTTCCCGGCCCGCTGATGGCCGCGTACTACAGCCAGAGGGCCTCCGCCGGCCTGCTGATCGCCGAGGCCACGATGGTGATGGAGGGAAACTCGGCCTTCTGGCACGAGCCCGGCATCCACTCCGCCGCCCAGGTGGAGGGATGGCGGCTGGTGACCGATGCCGTGCATGCCGCAGGCGGCCGCATCGTTCTGCAGATCTGGCACGGAGGGCGGGCCTGCCACCCCCTGCTCAACGCTGGCCGCCAGCCGGTGGCGCCGAGCCCGATCGCCATCCGCGGTGAGGTGCTCACGCCGGAGGGCAAGCAGCCCTACGTGCTGCCGAGGGAACTGGCCGACGACGAAATTCCGGCGATTGTGGAGGGCTTTCGCCTGGCCACCCGTCGGGCGATCGAGGCCGGCTTCGATGGCGTGGAGGTGCACGGGGCCAATGGCTACCTGCTCGATGCCTTCCTGCGGGATGGCACCAACCAGCGCCAGGGGCCCTACGGCGGCCCGGTGGAAAACCGGGCCCGGCTGTTGCTGGAGGTGATCGATGCGGCGCGCGGCGAGGCGGAGCTGGTGGGAGTGCGACTCTCCCCACTCAACGGCTTCAACGACATCCGCGACAGTGATCCGCTCGGCCTGACCCTCTGGCTGGCTGATCATCTCAATGGCCATGGGCTCAGCTACCTGCATCTGATGCGGGGCGATTTCCTCGGTGAGAAGCACGGCGATCTGATCCCGCTGGTGCGGGAACGGTTCCAGGGCGTTCTGATCGCCAACATGGGCTACGACGCCGAAGAGGCGAAGGCCGCCGTGGCGGTGGGAGCGGTGGATGCGGTGGCCTTCGGTTCGGCCTTCCTGGCCAATCCCGATCTGCCGCAGAGGCTGAGAACCGGTGCGGCACTCAACCTCCCCGATCCCGCCACGTTCTATACCCCTGGTCCAGTGGGCTACACCGACTACCCCTTTCTGCCATGAGCTGCGATCTGCTCGTGATCACCGCCAGCCATGGCGAGAACCTGCGGCTGGCGGAACGCTTTGCCGCCGCCGGCCGGGCCCGCGGGTTCGACCCCCTGGTGCTCGATCTCACCACCCTGGATCTGCCCCTGTTCACGTCCAGGCGCCGCCAGGAGACTCCGCCCGAAGCGGTGGCCGCCCTGCAGCGGATGCTGGAGGCCGCCCCGCGCTGGGTGATCTGCGCGGCGGAATACAACGGCTCGATCCCGCCGGCGCTCACCAGCGCCATCGCCTGGCTTTCGGTGCAGGGAGAGGATTTCCGCCTCCTGTTCAATCATCGGCCGGTTGCCATCGCCACCCATTCCGGCAGCGGCGGCGTGGAGGTGCTCACCTCCCTGCGGATCCAGCTGGCCCATCTCGGGGCCGTGGTGGTGGGGCGCCAGCTGGTGACCACTCCCCAGCGTCCCGCCGCGGACGCCAGCATTGACGACCTGATCGATCGGCTGGCGACCCTGCCCGCCCCTCCTTCTGATCCCGCTTCCTGATCTCGAGGTCCTGATTCCGTGTCCCTGAGCTCCGCAACCGGCACCGGCCTGCTGCTGCGACCTGCCGAGGCCCGTTTCCACAGCCGGCTCGACTGGCTGGACAGCTGGCATTCCTTCTCCTTCGGCCACCACCACGATCCCGCCTGGATGGGATTCGGACCGTTGCGGGTGATCAATGACGACACCATCGCTGCCGGTAGGGGGTTTGATCTCCATCCCCACCGGGATATGGAGATCGTCACGGTGATGGTGGAGGGGGAACTCACCCATCGCGATTCCCTGGGCCATGGCGAGGTGCTCCGGGCGGGGGAGGTGCAGCGGATGACCACCGGCACCGGGGTGCTGCACAGCGAGAAGAACGAGACCGCTCGCCCCTGCCGGCTGCTGCAGATCTGGATCCAGCCCAGTCGCCCGGGGTTGCTCCCCGCCTATGAGCAGAAGGCGTTCGAGATCGGCGCCGACTGGACGCCCCTGCTCGATCCCCAGTGCAGCCACGGGGCGATGGCGATCCAGCGGCCGCTGCGGCTCTGGCGGGCGCGGCCCGGTGCGGCACACTCCCTTTCCCTGGCGCTCCCCGCCGGCAGCCTCGGCTGGCTGCAGCTGATCGATGGCGGGGTCCGTGTTGGGGGGGAGAGCCTCAAACGTGGCGATGGCCTCGGCTTCCGTGGTGGTGTCGCCCAGGAGTTGCTCACCGGTCCGGAAGGGGCGGACCTGCTGTTCTTCGAAATGCTTGAGTAAGCCGATGCGCTCGATCCCTCCCTCCCCGCCATCCCAGGGTGCGGCTCCCTTGCCCCCCCGGCTGGTGCTGGCCGCCTCGGCCCCCTGGCTTGGAGCCCTGCTGAATATGGTGCCGGGCCTGGGAAGCGGCTACATCTACCAGCGCCGCTGGCGGGCCTACTGGATCACCTCCGCCCTGGCCACGGCCTGGTTTCTGGCCGGAGCCCTGCTGGCTGCGGATGCTGACCCCCGGCTGGAGCCCCGTCAGCAGCTGGTCGGGCTGGCCGGTCTGTTGCTTTTGGCGGGAGTCACGGCCCTCGAAGCTTTTCTGGCGGCCCGCAAGGCGCGCATGGACTGACCTGGCATGTTCAGCCACCCGCCAGAACGCCCACCGGCTTCGCCAGAACGAACACCGGCCGGCAGTGATCCGATGCTCGGCCTGCTTTCCCGTGGCCTCGAATTCTGGCTGCGGCAACAGTGTGATGGCATCGAGCAGCTGGAGATCCAGCTGGCCGGGTCGGCCAGCCAGCTGCTGCGCGGCCGCCTCGATGGGGTGCGGCTGGTGGCCCGCAGGGTGGTTTTTCAGGCGCTGCAGATCGAGCACGTCGAACTGCAGAGCGAACCGATCCGGGTCCGGATGGGGGCCCTGTTGCGCACCCAGATGGTGCAGCTCCAGGAGCCTTTCCGCATTCAGGGTCAGGTGGCCCTCAGCAGCGAAGGCCTGAGCCATTCGCTCAGCACCCCCCCCTGGCGCAGCCTGGGGGATGACCTGGCCGAACAGCTGCTCGGCCTCACCCCTCTCGGGGGTCTTCGGATCGAGGAAGGTCGCCTGGTGCTGCTCGCCTCCGGCATGGGCAGCAGTACGCCCCTTCACCGTGCCGTGACCCTGCAGGCCGTGGACGGCACCATCGAGATCTGCAGTGAGGATGGAGAAAACAGCATGAGGTTGCCGATGGATCCCGGCATCCGCATCGACCAGGCTGCTCTCGAAGGTCACCTGTTGCTGCTGCAGGGCGAGGCACGGGTTTCTCCCTGAGCCCAAGGGGGCCCGCACCGGAAAACCGGCGCAACTCAAGGGCCGGGGAGAACCTCAGGGGAGGGGGGCTGGCCGGGGATGGGGGCCGGCGGCAGCACCACCCGGTGCCAGCGATCCTTGCCTTCGGCCTTGGCGGTGTGCATGGCCGCATCCCCTCGGTAGAGCAGGATCGAGGGACTGAGCAGGGCCCGGCCATCGGCCACCACGATGCCGATGCTCACCGTCTGCCGAAGCAACCGCACGTCTTCCCCCGGTTGGTCGAGCGGGAAGGGACGCCGAAACGCCTCCAGGATTCGCTCGGAAAGCAGCACCGGCGCCTCGGCGATCGGGCAGGGATCGAGCACACAGACAAAGACATCCCCATCGAGCCGGCCCACGTAGTCGTGGCTGCGGGCACCCTGGCGCAACCGCCTGCCCGCCTCCACCAGCACCCGGTCCCCTGCCGGCACTCCCTCGGTTTCGTTCACGGTTGTGAAGTCGTCCAGGTCCACCACGCAGAGGGCGAGCCAGCCCTCCGGATCGGCGCCGACCCTGGCGATGGCGTTCTGCAGCACCTGCTCGATCCCGTTGCGGTTGAGCAGCCCGGTCATGGCGTCATGCTGGGCCTGGAGATCGGCACTGCTCCGCTCCTGCGCCAGGAGCCGCTGCTGCTCACGCTCCCTGTGGCGTGCCAGGAGGATGCCCAGCGGTATGCAGCTGGCCAGGCCCAGTCCCCCCAGGCCGGTGGCGAGCCACTGCTGCCGATCGAGCCGCTCGAGCAGGCGGCTGTCCGCCCCGGGCCAGGTCTTCAGCTCCAGCCAGCCCCGCCGCTCTCGGCCCAGGGGACGCCAGCGGATCTGCAGGTCGCCTTCCTCCATGGTCTCCGCCACCCAGGGAGGAGGGGGCTGCACCTGCAGTCGCGCCACCAGCGGCACGGTCAGCGAGGCATTCGGCCCTGGCCGGGAAAGGGCGGCGAGCACCTGGCCCCGGGGATCGGCCACCACCGCTGACGCCAGCGTGCCATCGGCCATGCCCAGCTGCAGGCGGGCCCGCAGGGCTTTGCGGTCGTCGCGATCCAGCGCATCACCCAGGGCGTCGATCAGGGCGGCCTCCGCCGCCTGGCGCTGGAGCTGCTGCTCGAGCACGAACGCCTGGCGACTGCGTTGATAGCGATGGCCTGCCAGCCCCATCAGCAGCGGCAGGCAAGCGAGCAGCAGCAGATAGAAAACCGCTCCCGGCGGCAGTCGTCGCCATTGGCGGCGAACGGCGGCGAGGTCCTCGCCCCCCACCGCGACGGCGTCGTCCACCAGTTCGAGGAGGGCCTTGCCCAGGGAGTTCGTGGCCATCTGCCGATCAGGCTTCTGAAACCCTATCCGCGCTCCAGCACCGGCAGCACAAGCGTCACCAGGGAGTAGACCACCGCGGGCACGAAAAGATAGCTGTCGATCCGATCGAGAATGCCCCCATGGCCAGGGATCGCATCACCGGAATCCTTGACGCCGGCATCGCGCTTCATCATTGATTCGGTGAGATCCCCCACCAGGGCGAACAGCGACACCACCAGTCCGAGCACGGCCCCGATCAACCCCCCCCAGCGCCAGCCCAGCCACACGCCTCCGATCGCCCCTACCAGGGCTGCACACAGCACCCCTCCCAGGGCCCCCTCCACCGTCTTGCCGGGGGAGATCGGGGAAAGCGGATGGCGCCCCCAGCGGCGTCCGATCACATAGGCGCCGATGTCGGTGGCCACGATCAGGAAGCAGGCCAGCAGGGTGAGCGCCAGACCGGAGGTCCAGGGCCAGCCGCTGCCGAGTACCGAACCGGTGAGATGGGGAGCCAGGGCAGGGTCCACCAGATCCCGCAGCTTGATCCAGTAGCTGGGCAGAAAGCCCAGGTAGAACAGTCCGAACACCGAGGCGGCGATGTCGGCGATGGTGCCGGTGACGGGTTGCAGCAGCAGCCAGCCACAGATCACCGCGCCCGAAGCCGGCAGCACGGCCGCCGCCCCGTCGCCGGCCACCCCATGGGGGGGCCAGAGGTTGCCGGCGGCCGCCTGGGTGGTGATCAGCAGCAGCTGCACGGCCGCGAGCGTGGTCTTGGTGGCCGGTCGGATGCCCTTGAACTGGGCCATCCGGAAGAACTCCAGGAGTCCGAGGTGCACGATCACCCCCACCGCGGCGGTGAACCACCAGCCCCCGAGCAACACCACCAGAAAACCGATGCCGCCTGCGGCCCAACCGCTGGCGAGCCTCGCGAGAGAAGTGGCCGTGCGGGGTCGGGGCAACAAGGATTCAGCGTTCCGCGGCAATGACAAACAGGGGTTCGGCCGCCGCCAGCTTGGACTGGCTACCCCTGCGCTGCATGCGGTGCACCGTGGCCTGTACCACCTGTACATCCCGGGCGGCCAGCTGGGCGAGGGTGTCGGTGGCGTCCACCAGTCCCTCCAGATTCACCGTGCTGATCACCAGCCGGCCCTGGGGTTGCAGGGCCCCCCAGACCTTGCGCAGGACATCGCCGAGCGGCCGGCCCACCTCCAGCAGCACCCGGTCGGGGTGGGGAGGCAACCGGACCAGATCCGCTGGTGCCTCGCCGGCATGGATGTGCAGATTGGTGATCCCGAATCGGGCCCGATTGCGCTCCAGCAGCTCGATCGCCTCCGGGTCCCGCTCCAAGGTGTGCACCGAGCCTGCCGGAAGGAGCCGGGCGATCTCCAGAGCCAGGGCACCGGTGCCACCGCCCACGTCCCAGACCAGCGAATCCGCTCGGGGCCGCAGATGGGCCAGCAGCATTACCCGCAGCTCCAGCGGCGTGGGACTGAAGCCCGGTGCCGCTTCAAAGCAGCCATCGGGGAGCCCCGGGGTGACGAAATCCCACTGAAAAAGTTCTTCGGGCTGGGTCTCTCTGCTCTGCGGGTCTGCGGCCTGGGGCACCGCTTGGCCCGGCCCCCTGGAGGCGGAGCTTTGCTGGGGATCGGTCGCGGGGCGCTCCTCCGCCATCGGGACCCCTCTGGGTTCGGCCTTTGGCCCCAACGTATCAGCGGCGGACCCTGATTTCTGCTCCCGGTCCCTCCACCACCACCGCCACGCTTGCGGGCATCTGACCCGGCCACAGCTGTGCCTGCTGCGCAAGCCAGTCCGCCCGGGCGGCATCGATCCGCTCTCCGGGCACCAGCAGGGGAATGCCCGGTGGATAGGGGCAGAGCGGCGCGGCCGCCACCCGGCCTTGGCATGCCGCCAGTGGAATCCGTTCGGAGGGGGCCCGCCAGGCCTGCCCCAGCGGCCATTCCGGCGCCGCGACCAGGGGCAGCGGCGGCGGCTGGAAGGGGGGCAACGGGGCCTTGCCCAGGGAGCGCCGCAGTTGTTTCAGCCACCAAGGCAGGCTGCGTTCCAGGGCCAGCGGTGGCGCCAGCCCCAGACAGAAGGTGAGCGCTCCGGGTTCGGGCAATTCGGCCACCACCCCCCGTTCCAGCAGCCAGGCATCGGCCTCCAGGCCATTGATCCCGAGGGGAGCGGTGGCCAGCACCAGCCGCAAGGGGTCGGCATTGGGGAGCAGGGGCAGGCCGGCTGCCGTGAGCCGCTGGGCCAGCTTGCGGGCGCGGCTTTCGCTTCGCTGGCGCTGCCTGCGGCCGGCCGGGCTGTGGGCGTGCTCCAGGGCCGCGGCTGTGGAGGCGAGCAACAGGGCGCTGGGGCTTGAGGTCTGCAGCCAGAGCAGGGCCCTCTCCAGCGCTTCCGGCACGATGCGGGGGCCCTGCGCCAGCAGAGCGGCGCTTTGGGCCAGGCCGCCGCCATTCTTCTGCAGGGAAAGCACCACCAGATCGGCCCCTGCCGCCACCGCTTCGCCGCGGCCATGGGCCTGGTCCACCAGTACCGGCAGGCCGTCGGCTCGCCCTGCGGCGGCGACCCCCAGCGGGCCGCGCGCCACCGCCAGCAGCCCCGGCAGGTCTGCGGCCAGGCCCTGGTAGGTGGGATCCAGCAGCACCAGGGCCGCCACCGGGGTGCCGCCGTGGGCAGCCGCGATCAGCACCTGCTCCAGGTGCCTAGGACTGGGCGGCTGCCAGAGCCCGCCATGGGAATCAAAGGGAAGGTTGTAGAGCAGGGGCTCCAGGCCCCCCAGCACGCAGCCATGCAGCAGCGAGCGGTGCAGGTTGCGGGGCAGCAGCACCCGCCCGCCGGGGGGGCAGAGCCCGAGTAGTGCCGCCTGCAGCAGGCCCGAGGCTCCGTTGACGCCGAACCAGCAGTGATCGGCCCGGAGCAGGGCGGCGCAGCGTCGCTGGGCCTCTGCCACCGCCCCCTCCGGCTCCAACGGTGCGCCGATCTCAGGCAATTCCGGCAGATCCCAGCTGCCGGGCCCCAGCTGCAGCAGCTGGCGCAGTCCCGGCGCCAGGCCCCGGCCCCGCCCGTGGGCCGGCAGGTGCAGGGGCAGCCGCGGCGCCCTTCGGCTCAGGGCCTCCAGCAGGGACGGACTGGGGACACCCTGCGGGGCAGCCGGTTCGCCCATGGCGGCAGCTTCGAGGTTTCTAGAGTCTGGCCACTGAACCGCACTGCCCTGGTCGACTCCCCTCGCTACGACCCCGACGCCGACCTGCGTTGGTTGCTGGCCAGACCGTGGATCTGGATCCCCCGGCTGCTGGTGGTGCTGTGGCAGCTGGGCTGGCTTGCCCTGGGGCTGGCGATCCAGGGCAGCAGTCCCGATGCCGCCACCCAGAAGCGCCTGGCCCAGCGCATCCTTGCCACGCTCAGCGGCCTGGGACCCTGTTTCATCAAGGTGGGGCAGGCCCTTTCCACCCGCCCCGACCTGGTGCGTCGCGACTGGCTCGAGGAGCTCACCCGCCTCCAGGACGACCTGCCCGCCTACCCCCACGCCATCGCCGAGGCGGTGATCCGCGAGGAACTGGGGGCGGCTCCCGGCGAGCTGTTCGCCGAGTTTCCGGACTATCCCGTGGCCGCCGCCAGTCTGGGCCAGGTCTACCGGGCCCGGCTGGGCGATGGCCGTTGGGTGGCGGTGAAGGTGCAGCGCCCCGAACTGCCGTTTCTGCTGCGGCGCGACCTGGCGATCATCCGGGCCCTGGGGGTGCTCGGCGCTCCCTACCTGCCCCTCAATCTCGGTTTCGGCCTCGGCGACATCATCGATGAATTCGGCCGCAGCCTGTTTGAGGAGATCGACTACCGCAAGGAAGCCGACAACGCCGAACGCTTCGCGGCCCTGTTCGCCGGCCAGCCGGAGGTCACGGTGCCGAGGGTGCACCGTGAGCTTTCCAGCCGCAGGGTGCTCACCACCCAGTGGATCCAGGGCACCAAACTGCAGAACCGCCGTGAGCTGGAGGCCCATCACCTCGACCCCGCGGCTCTGATCCGCACCGGCGTGATTTCGGGACTGCAGCAGCTGCTCGAATTCGGCTACTTCCACGCCGATCCCCACCCTGGCAACCTGTTCGCCCTGCCCGGGCGCACGCGCGGGATGGGCCATGTGGCCTATGTGGACTTCGGGATGATGGATTCGCTCAGCGATGCCGACCGCCTCACCCTCACCGGCGCTGTGGTGCATCTGATCAACAGGGATTTCCATGCGCTGGCCAGGGATTTCGTGACCCTGGGCTTCCTGAGTGCCGGTACGGATCTGGTGCCGATCGTTCCAGCCCTCGAAGAGGTGCTCGGTGGAGCCCTGGGCGAGAACGTGGGCGATTTCAACTTCAAGGCGATCACCGATCGCTTTTCGGAGCTGATGTACGACTATCCCTTCCGGGTGCCGGCCCGCTTCGCCCTGATCATCCGGGCGGTGGTCAGCCAGGAGGGGCTGGCGATGCGCCTCGATCCGGGCTTCCGGATCCTGCAGGTGGCCTATCCCTACGTGGCAAGGAGGTTGCTGGCCGGAGACACAGCCGAGATGCGCGACAAGCTGCTGGAGGTGCTGTTTGATCGCGAAGGTCGTCTGCAGGTGACACGGCTTGAGAACCTGCTGGCGGTGGTGGAGAGCGAAGGCCCCGATGCCGATCTGCTGCCGGTGGCCCGCGATGGGTTGCGGTTGTTGCTGGGCAGGGAGGGCAGCAACCTGCGCCGGCGCCTGCTGCTGTCGCTCGTGACCGACAACCGGCTCCACACCGAGGACATGCAGCGGCTTCTCGGCCTGCTGCGCAGCAAGTTCTCGATGCGCCGGCTGGCGGGTGATGTGCTGGCCAGGATCAACCCACTGGCTGCCTAGGGGAAGGTGATGCCCGTTCCCCCGCACGGATCACGGCAGACCCGAAAGGAGCTTTTCCGGCTGCTTGCGGCGGCCCTCCTCTTTTTCTCCCTCTGGATCGGCCTGCACCTGCTCGAACCGCAACCGATCGGTTCGCGGGATCGCTATCTGCTGCAGGCCCCTCCGCCCGGCAGCTCTGCTGGGGTCGCGAAGAAACCCAGCCGATCCCCGGCGTCGATGGCACCGGGCAACTACGCCTCCGAAACCAGCAGGGAGGCCAATGCGCTCCTGCCTGGTACCGAAGTGGTGAAGGTGGGTCTGTTCGTGGACAGCCTGCACAACCTGAATCTGGAGGCACCGATGTTCACGGGAAACGGCTATCTCTGGATGCGCTGGGGTGCCGGTCTGCAAAGGAAGCTGGAGGAGCTCTCCCTTTCGCCGCTGGAACTGCTGGGATTCATCAATCAGGCGGAAACCTGGGATGGGGGGTTGCGCCCCATCGGAGCTGCTCCCCAACTGCTGGCCAATGGCGAGTATTACCAACTCTTCTGGTTCTCGGGGAAATTTTATATCGGCAAGCTCGATCTGAGGAAATATCCCTTTTTCTCAGTTCACCTGCCGATCGCCGTTGAGGTGAACAACGACGAAGACAACCGCTTCCCTTTCAATCGTCTGCGCATTCTGCCCGATCAGAGCAATTCAGGAATCGGCCGCCAGGCGGATCTGACCGGTTTCATCACCCGGGGCTGGCAGATGGAGGAGTACAGGCATGTCTATGAAACCAACTTCGGCGTCTCGGATGATCCGGGTCGGGCCGCCACTGCCTACAGCCAGATGGTCTTTCAGGCTTCCTACGAACGATCGATCCGGGCTTCCTTCTGGTCGTTGATTCAGCCGTTGCTGGTGGTGATGGCGATCGTGATTGTGGCGCCCTCTCTTTCCAGCAGCTTCTGGGATGTGCGGATCGCCATTCCTGCCACGGCCGTGCTCACCCTGGTGTTCATGCAGGCGAGCTACAAAGCCACGATTCCGGAGCTCCCCTATCTGACCTTCATCGACAAGATCTATGTGATCGCCTACGTGGTCTGCCTGGCTTGCTACGGCCTTTTCGTCTGGGGGGGCAACAGGCTGGAGGCGGTGGAGGCGTTGGAGGGGGAGGAAGGGCGTCGTTCGATGGTGCGACTGATCAACAGGGTGGACAGCCGCTTTCAGAAAATCACCCTGATCTCGGTGTTGGTGGCCTCGGTGCTCGCCTGGTTCATCCACCTGGCGTGAGAACGCCCCTCTATGGTCTGGCCAATCCCTGCCGATGCCGCGTGATCCCCGCCGTCGCACTCCCCAGCCCTCCCCTCACCCTGCAGGAGGCGGCAGCTGACCAGGCCAGCGGTTTCTATGGCGATCTTGATGGCGCCGAGATCCTGCTGGAGTATGCCCGCATCCAGCCACCCCCCTACCTGCTGGCGGGGGTGGGTCTCGCCATCGGCGTGCTCTGCGGACTGACGTTCTCCAGGCTGGTGCAGGACCGCCTCGAGGCCTGGAAGCAGGATCGCCTGCCACTGCTGCCGCTCGGTCGGTTGGAGACAATCCTGCCCTGGATCGGCCTGATGGCCGGGGTGACCCTGTTCATCGGGGGCAGCCTGCAGGTGTTCGGTTTCGGTGCCGGCACGGCGCTGCTGGTGGCCTTCCTGCTCTCGGTGGCCACCGCGGGGGCCTTGTGGGTCCAGTTGGAGCGGCTGATGGAGCAGGTGCAGGCCGGCAACTTCAAGGCCGTGGACTTCGACAATTTCGACCAGTTCTTCTGATTTCCTTCCCACCTCTGGAGCCGGCCTCGCTGTTCCTGTAACAACTGGCCGGTTTGACCTTCAGGTCTCGTTTGTCATCGTTAGACGGGGAGAGTTGCACCTGCCAGGGTGATCTCCTTCCTGCTGTCCCTGGTTCTGCTGGTGCTTGCCTTGCGCTGGCTGACCGGTGTAAGGCGGCTGCGGAAGCTCGAACAGGAGCTTCTGCTCCAGAGGCAGCAGCTGCAGCAATGGGGCCTGCGCATCCAGGCCCTGGAGGAGCAGCTCGGGACCCGCGAGATCGGCCGGCAGGAGCGCCCGCTGCCGCCGTCGCCGGAGAGCCCGCCGCCGCTGCCAGCGCCGCCGCCGCACCAGCTGTCGCCGCTTCCACCTCGAACACCGCGACCTGTCGTTGGTTCCCTGCTGCCGCCAGCCACGAAATCGGCGCTGCTGGCGTTGTGGCGGCGCGCTGAGCGCCTCTTGATCGAGAACTGGACCGGCATCCTCGGCGTGCTGGTGGTGGTGGCCGGCATCACGTTCCTGGCCATCAATCTGGCCCTGCGACTTGAGCCCTTCTCCCGTTTTCTCCTCCTGCTGGGGGCGGCCTTCGCCCTGGCGCTGCCTTCGCTGCTGCAGCGGGAGCGCCAACCCTGGCGGGAATTGTTCCGATGGATGCGCAGTGGTGGTGCGGCCCTGCTGTTGCTGGCCTGTACGGGCGCCGGGGCCATGGCTGGCCTCGGACTGCAGTGGATCCAAGACCCCCTGGCGGCGTTGGCACTGCTGGGGTTGGCGATGGCGGTGAATCTGCTGTTGGCGGCCCGCGCCCCCACCCAGACGGTGGCCTCGTTGCACACGGTGGTCAACCTGCTGCCGCTGCTGATCGTGCCCCAGTCGGTTGCCAGCCTTCTCGTGGGAAGTCTGGTGGCGATGGCCGGGTTGCTGTTGCCCCTTCGGCAGGGTTGGGGCCGCCACCAGCTGGTCGTTTCCCTGGCCTACGGGGCATTCCACGGCTCATGGTTCCTGCGGCTGGACCGGCTTGTCCACCACCAGGAACTGCGCCCGCAGGCGCTGGTGGCGGCTCTGGTCGTGTTCGGAAGCGCGCTGCTGATTCAGCACCAGCGTCGGCCGCTCCAAGCCATTCCGCCGCCGGCGCTGGGGCTCACCACCCAGCTGATCGGTTGGGGCGGTCTGGGTCTGGCGCTTTCGGTCTATCCCCAGGCGGAGCTGGGGCGTTGTCTGGGGCTGGCCCTTGCCGCCGGGGGGGCAGTTCTCCTGGCTCTGCGCAGCCGCCGTCGCGGCATTCACGCTCAGCAGCGCACCGACCTGCTGGTGGCCCAGACCCTGGCCATGGCAGCCTTGCTGGCCCTTATCCCCCTGGTGACCGACGTCTCCCTGGTGCTGCTGGGGGTGTTGGTGGAGGTGCTGCTCTTCCTCTGGCTCACCGTGGCAGAAGGCATGGCGGAAGGGGATCTGTTCCTTCCACGCATTGCCTGGGCCCTGGCGGTCGTCTGTGGCCTGGTGCTGTTGCTCAGGGGCCTCGACGCCAGCTTCTGGGCACCTGCCCATGGTCCCCGCTGGAGCACGGCCAGCGAGCTGGCGGGCGGCGGCCTGCTGCTGGTCGTCGCCCAGTGCCGCCTGGCCAGTCTGCGACGGACCTTCCTGCCCCTGCTGCCCCTTCCGGCGCTGCTGAGCTGGCTGGGGGCAGCCCTTCTGACGGTCGCCACCGCGGTCGCCACGCCGCCGCCATGGCAGGCCGCCATGGCCTTGCCAGCCCTGGGGAGCCTGCTGCTGCCGGCCCTGCGTACCCGCTCCGCCCGGGGCGCCGCTGCGGCGGTGGTGCCCGGTCTGCTGCCGGCCTCCACAATCGCGATCAGCCTCGCCCATGGCGTGGCCTGGGGCCGCTTGCTCATCGATCGCCCGTCCCCAGCCGTCCCGTCCCCAGCCTTCGCGCTCGGGCAGCTGGTTCCCCTGGCGGCCCTCGCCCTGCTGCTGATGGCTGCGGGCCGGGGGCCGCGGATCCGGCCGGTGGGCCTGCACCTGCTCGGCATCGGCATCGGCGTGGCGGCCTATCTGCTGCTCGATCCGATCTCGCCGCTGATTCCAGGAGTGGCCTGGCTGATGCTTTCGCTGTTGGCGCTTGAACTCAGCGAGCTCCTCAAGCGACCGGAAGCCGACCATTCCCTGGCCCTGGGGCTCGGCTATCTCGGGGCCTTTGCGGCCGCTTACCTGCTGGTGATCAGCCAGAGTCCGGCGGATCTGGCGTTCGGGGGGGTCACCCTGCCGGCGCGGCTGCTGATCGAACTGCTGGGGCTGGCTGTGGTGGTCTACTGGTGGTGCTTCCGTCCGCGCGCAGCGGTGGAGGCGGCGGCGCTCTGGCAGCGGTGCCATCCCTGGCTGCTCGAGGCGGCCCTGCTGGGCGCCATCGTCACCATCCTGAGTGAGGTGAGCACGCTCTGGCGGCCGGTGGCCTGGGCCCTGCTTGCCCTGGCCCTGGTGACCCCCTGGCTGCGCCGCCGTTTTTCCGCCCGGCTGGGGTTGTACTCGGTGCTGCTGTTCTGGCTTTCGATCGCCACCCTCGTGGCCATGCTCAGCCGGATGGAATCCCCTTCCCGGCTGTGGTGGGAGCAGCCCCATCAGGTGGGTCTGCTCACCATGGCGCTGCAGGTGGCTTACGTGGCCGCTTCCCACCGGCTGCTCTCCCCCGAGGAGCTGGCCCGACCCGGTGGCTGGCCTCTGCTGGCGCGGATCGGCGGCCCGTTGGCCCGTCAGCGCCCCCGCTGGTTGCTGTTCCCGCTGTTCGCCGGGGTGGCCTTTTACCTCTCCCAGCGCTACGACCATTCCCTGCTCACCCTGCTGTGGGCCGCGGAGGCCTTTGTCATCTACGTGCTGAGCGCGGTGCTGCGGGACAACCAGTTCCGCAGCGTTGCCCTGCTGGGGCTGGCGGCCTGTCCGCTGCGCCTTGTGGCGATCGACATGGCGGAATCCGATCTGGGCCAGCGGGGCCTGGTGTTTCTCGGGGTGGGGGTGCTGATGTTGGCGATGAACGCCATCTACAGCCGCTTCCGGGAGCGGTTCCTGTGAGCGGGCCGTGGCGCCGATGGACCGTGCTGGGGCTGCTGCTGACCGCAGCGACGGGCCTGGTCGCTCTCCTGGGCCAGCATCGGCTCTCCACTCCCCTGAAGACCTCGCTGGCCCTCCCCTTCCAGATGCTCGGCACCCCCGTGAAGCTGATGGATCGTCTGGTGAGTCGCCTGCTGCCGGTGGATGCGGTGGACGAGCGCCTGCTGGGGGATGCCTACCGGGAGAGCTATGGCCAGCTCATCAGCCCCAACGATCCGGATCAGGCCTATCTCGATCGGCTGATGACCAGTCTGCGCAGCCATACCCGTCGCCCCTTTCCCTACCGGGCCTATGTCCTGAGCGGCTATGGCGGGCCGAACGCCATGGCGCTGCCCGGTGGCGTGGTGCTCGTGACCCGGGAACTGCTGGGGGTCATGGCGTCGGAAGCCGAGCTGGTGGCGGTGCTCGCCCATGAGCTCGGGCACATCGAACTGGGGCATTGCTTTGATCTGGTGCGCTTCGAGCTGCTCGCCCGTCACCGCAGCTCAGAGCCTGACTCCACCCTTGGGGAGATTGCCGATCAGGCGGTCCAGCTGCTGATTCGCCATGGCTACAGCAAGACCACCGAGCATGAAGCCGATGACTATGCCTACAGCCTCCTGGTCAGCAGTCCCTATGACCCGGCGGCCCTGGGGAGTGGCATGCAGTCGATGGCCCGGGCTGTGGAAGCGGCCAACGGGCCGGAACGGCAACAGGCCGACCCGCTGATGGATTACTGGCTTTCCCATCCACCTCTGCCGATCCGGATCAGTGAATTCGAGCAGAAGGGCGCAGCCTGGTGGCGCCGTCATCCAGGCGAGCGCCGCTATCGCGGTTACCGCAATCTTCAGAAGCGGCAATCGTTTCAGGATCTCTCGCCGCCGGGGGAATGGCGGCAAGGCTGAGTTCCTCGCTCAGGCCGCCAGGTACCCGTGCAGCTGGGCTGACTGGGAACGGATGCCCTCCAGGGCACGACGCTCCAGGTTGCGGGTCTTGTCGCGGCTCATGCCGAGGCTGCGGGCGATCGAGGTGAGGCTCATCGGTTCGTCCCCCTCGATGCCATAGCGCATCTTCAGCACCTTCCCCTGCAGTTCCGGCAGCCGCTCCAGCAGCGCCTGCAGATCTCCCTTCAGGCATTCGCCCGCCACCAGCTC
>Ga0164293_10000471_pt1 | contig 32093 bp, 31 predicted proteins | sample GEODES118metaG_FD_111487 | JGI IMG/M metagenome (GOLD analysis project Ga0164293, IMG submission 111487) | Eutrophic lake water microbial communities from Lake Mendota, Wisconsin, USA - GEODES118 metaG | ecosystem: Environmental > Aquatic > Freshwater > Lake | place: USA: Lake Mendota...
TATCCATAGTGGGTTGATTTATAGAACTGTCAGGGGCATCTATTGCACTTTCTTTTTTTGTATTCTTATCATTTCTAGTACTCTGGCCGCCACATAAAACGCCTCTTGGTGGAAGCAAGAGATGGTCGAATACTGCTTTACCAAATAATAACTCCTTGCTTGGCATCAACATAAGTGCAGGTACAGAGTGTATTTTACTGTCTATTTTAATATTCTTACTTCTTAGTTCATCTACAGACACCATCTTGATACTTCTATCTTTGTCATATCTTTTGATATGTTCTAATAACATATTACAATGATTACAATAAGAACTAAAAAATAGTATCATAATTTATTCTATAATCTATAAAAATAATTCAGCCTTATATACGAATGCCAAAAAGGCATTTTTTTATTTACAATATATACAAAGTCTTTAGTTATCATACTTGGCATACAGAGCTTTGTAGACTTCGTCTTCGCTCATGTTGAGGATGTTGTAGCCCATGAACTCGAGGGCATCATAGAATTGGTAGTGTTTACCCACAAACATGAAGTGGGTTGGGTCGAGCTTGTGGCATTTAGCCATACAGTCCCAGATACAATTTTTGGTGAAAATGCGAGAGTATTCGTCGAAGATATCACTCTCAATCTCGTCGAAAGCAAGATCGCAAATCGACCAGTAGGTTCGCTCCTTGTACTCTGCGATGAAGAGCATCATGAAACAGTTATAATGTTCCACAGGTGCAGCAAGAACATCGTTGATTATCTTGCGCTCAGTAAGTTCACACTGCTTTTGCTTAGCAGCATCTTTGTTGTTCTTTGCAAACACAAGGGATACTGTGTTGCTTTCAATTTTCTGATACATTTCTTCGGCGTATGTCTTGCTACGCTGCATGGTATCAGTCATCATGGTTTGACGGGATACGGATTTGTCGTTCTCGGAGGTTGTCGCTTGGGTTGTCGCTTGTTGGGTGTCTTGTAAATCGCCAATTATTTTTTTCAATTTTCTTAATCATTTTTTCGCATTTTGCTTTCCTTTCAGGACAAATTGTTTCTTCATGCTTTTTATAAAATGTTTTAACACTTAAGTATTTTGTATTACCATTTTTATATTTTCCATCTTTTACTACAAGTTTGTTTTTGATATTATATGTTTTTTCCTTTTCCTTTTACCACTACCATCTTTGTAAATAATATATTTATTACCACTCCTTATAACTTTTGGTTTTATTACTTAACCTTTACATAAAAGGTTCTATTTCCTTATGACAACAATTATAAAGTTTAGAACATCTAAATTCATTTATCAAATAAGTCTTATATAACCTACATTTTTAAACAATCTTCTAATTCTTTTACAAAGAACAGGTGCTATACCTTTCATATAATTATCGCTTTTATCAAAGTCTCCCATTACACATATTGTATTTTCTGGATTTCCAAACTTTTTCTTTAAGTTCTTTATCATTTTACTCTTACTTTTTTTGAGTATTGATATACCTATTTAGTTTTAACTTTTGTTATTATTTCATTTTTTTATTTACATTTTTTTAGCAACAATAGAAGGTTTCTTGGTGAATTTTATAGAAGGCTTCTTAGGCTTCGTGGCATGCTTTTTGGATTTTATTGCAGGCTTTGTAGCATGCTTTTTGGATTTCATTGCAGGCTTTGTAGCATGCTTTTTGGATTTTATTGCAGGCTTTCTAGCATTAGTTGAATAATGATTCTTGGGATTTTTAGCATTATCAGAAGGTTTTTTTACTTTTGCAGAAGATTTATGAATAATAAATAAAATATTTTTATGCATTATACCACCTTGTTGAGTAATAGGTTGTACTCTATGTAATTCATCAAATAAAGGTAACAAATAAAACAATACACCTTTTTTTTCTATATCATTGTTAACATCTATAGTAGAATTATTTATAATTATTTTTACTTCTTTATCATTAATTATAATTGATAAATTATTATTTACAAATGTAATTATTTTTTCCTGATCTAATATTATATTTGCTTTCTCATAATAAAAAATAATAGCCCTGACTAATATTGATAAGCATATATTTATTTGATTAATATATGAATATTCAGTTTGATATATAACTCTACTATCTAATGAATCTTCTGCACATGCACCCTGATTGATTTTACAATAATCCTTATTTAATTCATTATTGTATGATAGATATATTAGTAATGAAATAAAAATAATATGTAGTATTAAATCATCATGCCCATTTATATTTTGTAATTTATTAATAACAATTTTTACAATGGCAATAATTTTATGTTTTTCAATAGTTCTAGCTAGATGATTTTCATTACGTTTCCATAAACCTAATACTTCATATTTTAACTGTTCTGGTGATGCATTTTGAAATAACAAAGGTGTTGTTTTGAAGAATGGTGCTTTAAATAAATATTTTGCACGTTCTTTAACACCATAAAAATACCCACCCCCCTTATGTATGTTCTTCATTTTCCTATAATATATAATAATAATAAATAAAACTATTCTATATAATACAATCTTATTATACTGTCAGATCCATATTTCACTCACATCAAAATCAGATCTATATTGCAAAATTCTATTGTATGTAAGTCATGGCATAAGTCACTCAGATATATACTAAAAGATAAAAAATGAAGCATTATGATACTAGATTATATGAAGCATTCATAGGCAAGGTATACACAAATGCTAAGATATATCAGACACTGAATATTATTGTATTTGCTAAACATTATTATGACGTATTATTACATAACATAATGTGGACTATATTAAATGATAGGCATATATCTAATATTACATAACATAGTATTCTATATAAAATATGATGAGTGAGTATGATATGAATATCACAGAATAGTTCAGTCAATTATTATTTAAAATATTATGAGGTAAATATGAATTTGAGTACATAATTTGATTTTTTTTATCAATTTTCAAAAAGTTTGTAAAAATAAAATAAAAACCAAATTATGTACTCATATTTCTTCATTACCTCTTATAATGAACATAACAAAAATATACTAAAAGGGGTATATAATAATAGAAAAAGATAATAAGAAAATACAAGATTTACAAAGACTAATGGTAAGGGTTTTAAATGTTAAAAGGTGTAGGACAAATTGTTTCTAAAATATTTCTATCTTTTTTCAGGCTTGACATAGTCCATATCTAGGACCTTGAAAATATCTTCCTCCGATTTTATACCTGCATTGATTTCATCAGCATCTTGATTATTGACCTTATATTTGAAGCCATATTCGCTCAATGATAATCCTTTTTCAAGTGCCTTATTTCGCATAACAATATTGAAATTATAGGAACCTGTAAAATAGAGCATGGCAAAGTAATAGTAACTGTCATCTGCTACAAGAATATCTATTCTCCTTGCTACATCTGCAATTTTGCATATTCCCATAAACTTGTTGGCACCACTTGCAAGTACTTCAAATATATATCCTTCAGCTTGCATCTTTTGTATAAAATCCTTCAATTTCAACTTAGGATGTGTTTTAATAAGGATGTCTATATCACCTATCATTTTATTCTTCCTTCTAAAACTACCTACCATAGAGTATTCAATGGTCTTATCAACTTCCTTGAGTTTCTTTGCAATATATTTATTATGCATTGATGCCTCCTTATATGGTATCTTTTCTAACAAGTCATCATAATATTGCAAGCCAATATGCTGTTTTGCGTTGAGAAGTCCTGCATTTTCAGGCAAATATAGGTCTTCAAACTTGCTAATTTTTTTCGTTAATTCTGTAATTTTAGCAGGGCCAACACCATAAATATTCATCAATTTGTTTTTGAGAACATATTTATCATCTTGTAGTATTCTTTCTACTTCTTGTATCGTACCTGTCTTAAAATACTCATCTATCTTATCATGTATTTTTTTTCCAATTCCTGGCAATCCCTCAACTTCAGATGCACTGTTTACTTTTTCCATCTGATTCAGACTATTCATGGCATTCTTGTAAGCCTTGACCTTGAACGTTTCTTTATTCAATTCCTCATAGTCCATAATGATAGTAAGCTTCTCTATAATGGCAGCTTTGTGATCTACTGCCTTCTTCGCAGCTCTCCTAGGCATTTCTGCTCTCTTATCTTATAATAAGAAAGGATAAAAATCAATTTTTTTATTTATCCAGCCACATATCTAGTTGATTTTGATAATCATCATCAATATCAAATATGATAACACCACACATCTTCAACACATTTCTAGCAACATCATCATGTATTTTTCCTGTTACAGCATATTCTATTACACCTATATTACATAATGCCATATCATAATATTGTTTGATATAAGGTATTTTTTGTATTTTGAGGTTCCTTGCATTTGTCATATTCATAATAACCTTAAACTTAGTATCATTACCATATTTCATAATAAACATTTTATCAACTACCAAATTCAGTTTTACATCAAAAAACTTTTTCATATAATGCTTGATACCATTTCCTTCGACATAAACTACATAATGTTCTTCATCCAATTTATTATAGAGATAATAAGCTTGTTTTCTATTGTTTATTTTCCCGTGCAAGAAGCCACCTGCGAGCAAGTACTCTTGCATAGTTCTCATCATTATTATCATCATATCTTCTTAAATGTGCACCATCTGTTGAGGAAACTAAATTGTTTTTGCACTATATCCTTATCTAATTCTAATACATTTTTATGCAGCACATCCTTCACATTATCGTCGTCTGGAATAGATTGTTTGATTTTGTTAAATGTTTCAGAAAACAACTCACTTTCTACCAATACCAAGCTATGCTGTTTGCATTTATCTATTAGCAGTTCAAAGGATACTACATATTCAGGTATAAACTTATTGGTAGATTCAATGAATACATCAATCTTCTTGTTATATGGGCTTTCCATATTCTTATTAAATCGCCGGATGATAGCCCATACAGGAACACCTTTATCAACATCCCCAAGAACCTTTTTACCTTCTATTAAATCTCCACCAGCATCTGCTATAGCATCTTCAACTACTTTGCCATCCATAAAGGTGCAGAAGAATACACCATCTTTTTTCAATAGTGAACTCACATTGTCAAGGAAAGTATCTAATGTATCCTCCGATTTGAAGAAATAATGGATACTAAACATGCAAGAACAGGCATCAAAGCCGTTTGAGCCTTGTCCTGCTATATGAGCGTAATGTTTTTGTAAATTGCCCTTCTTTTTGTTTAATACCAACTTCAAGATGTTAACACTTTCTTGATCGTTGATAGATGCAGAACATTCTCCATTCATGATAGATTTGCCACAATCACCTGCAGCAAACACCATATCAGTGTATGTTACTTTGTCGTTATCAACGCGTTTTATAAAGTGATTTCTTCTGTTAAGCATGCGACTGTATGCGCCAGAGCGTGGACCATAAATATTATTTTTCACCAAATCAACACCAAGAACAAACTTGTACCCATTGTCAAGCCATCTAGGCATATCTCCTGCTTCTCCACAAGCCAATTCTAGCAAACTACCCTTATTCTTGGGTTTTGCATATAGCATTCTTTTGATACCATGATTATGAAATTGCAACATATGATATGACAAGAGAGCTTCGCGTGGGATATTTCTAGAATAATAGATATCATCAGTTTCCAATAATCTTTCATTATCTGTTTCAGGCACATCCTTATTATAGACAGGCTCGTTACCTGTAATCATAGCCTCTGACACAGGATTATGAATAGAACGCCAAATATTAACAGCAACACTCAAATCATTGGCTGTCTTAGAAAGCTCCCCTTTCTTGTATACTCTGGTCTTGTCTTCTCTAATACGCATTGGGACCCATCGCATAGATACAGGGATGCTTTCGTCCCAATTATATCTGAACTCCACTATATTATCTGTCTCAAATTTCTCGCCACTTTCGCATCTTGTTTCCCCAGAACCAGTCAATTTTACAAGTGATTTTTCAACACCCGCCGTATAATATACAGTTGGTCTGAAAAGTTTGGGTACATATGCAACCTTCTTATCTTTAATAGTGTTTCTATATTCTTTATCATAGTGTATTCTAAGAGCTTCATCAATAGTATAATTCTCCCACTGAGATGCATTATAACCAACGTAGAGAAACATTTCTTTGTATCTCTGACCCTCGATAGTAACAATATTACCTTCTTTTACCAGAAAATCTATACTATTTTGCTCTGGGGGCTTCCATTTAAACACTCTGTCCCATTTTACATTATCAGTCATTTGCACTGGTTTATTTGCATAATATGCATAAACAGAGAGTTTTGCAGGTGTAAATATAAGCCCATCTATATCGTATAAGAACTTCTTATTTCCTGTGAGGATTTTCTTGCAGTCTTTCAGAATATCGGTGTTATACAGATGTTCCTTCACAATGAAATCCATAGAGGTCTTTGAAGCCTTGATATATTTTTCAGCACTCAGAAGATACTTGTATCTACTTTCGCCTTTTTCATCCATCAAGGGAAGCTGCGTGACCTTCTTACCACCATAATAATAGATATCAAAGGCTGCATAGAGACTGTTTGTTGAAGAATCTTTGCGCTTATGACAGGCAATATATTCACCATCAATCAAGGAGTTGAAAATCTCCTTGCCTGCTTGCAGACCAGTATCAACTACTCTGTATGTATTATTAATGAGATAGACTTTGCCATACGCATCAATATACAATAATAGTCTCTCACCATCTGCTTTCTCAGTGACTGTGTACTCAGAAAGAATACTTACAACTCCATATTCATCTGGGTTCAACATATTCACCTTTTCCAGTGTAACAGGTTTTGGTGTCAACAGAGGAGGCTTTTCCTGGTTCTTATTGTAGGCTTTCACTAAGATGTCATTTTTCACAAGTGTATGATAACTATTTATGATTGATTGCTGCTGTTGTTGTGTGAGTACATATGCGGATAGATACAAGGCCTGTTCCATCTTAATGATGGCTGGTATAATATACTCTTTGGGTGTATTTGTTATATCAAGATAGAACTCATATCTCTGTGATGCTTTGATTGTCCCAGAAGATTTCAAGCTATAATACATATTATTTGCAGTATTGTCCTTGCATTTGGCAATATTGACAATGAATCTGGTGTGATTGGCTTCATCTGTAAAGACAATTTGTTTGTTGATTTTGAAATATTTTCTGCTGTCTTTCCAATTTGCTGGTTCAACAGTATCTTGTTTATTGGCGAGTTTCAAGGATAATCTAGAATCAAAGAGGTCTGTAATTTCGTCAGATGCCAAAAGCCTTTCTTTAGACCATTCTTGTTGCATCTTCCTGTAATTGTCTGACATGCAGTATTTTAGAATATTTGAAATGCCTTTGATCTTGAGAATGCTTTCATCTGAGAATGCTTCCATGTATTCACTTTCTACTGTCTCTGTGTATGCAAAACTTTTCATAACAGATACGAAATTGAAATATTCATTTTCAGACCACATAGAGGTTTCATTGTTGAATTCGACGAGCCAATTGCTCGCTTCTTCCTTCAATGAAGATTGTCTCTCTATGATTGAAAATATAAGATGTTCTCTAGATATTTCCATCCCTGTTTCTCTAATATACATTGATATAATCATTTTTTATGTCATATTCACAATATATAAATAAAAAATGATATATTCATATAGAATAGCTGCATAACAATAATGTCATCAAACAAAATGTTTATGCCAATTAAGTTTAATACTACAGTACAGTTGCAACCTAAAGAACTTACTAATAAATATGAAGACATCATATTAAATAAGTTGAAGTCGAATTTGGAGAATGTTTGCAGCAAGCATGGCTATATTAAGAAAAATAGTATTAAAATTGTTAAACGTTCGGCTGGATATTTCAAAGAACAGCATTTTAATGGTAATATTGCATTTGATCTGAATTGCATTGCAGAAATATGCAATCCGGCACAAGATTCCGTCATTAAATGCAAGGTAAAGGCTAAGAATAATTTGGGTTTATTGGCAGAAGGTATCTATGAAGATACATCTATATTAGAAGTAATTATTCCTAAGATTTCGTCTGGTATTCAGTCTGAAATAAACATAGATAATGTAAATATTGGGGATGAAGTCAAAGTACAAGTATGTGGCAAAAAGTTCACACTATATGATAGCAAAATTTCCATTGTCGGCAAAGTGATTAAAGATAAGGATGAGAATATTGTTGTAATTCAGGAAAATGAGGATGAAGACAAAATAGTAGATGATGATTTAGAAGTGGATGATATTCTGACAGATGCTGTCTATATATCAAATGATGAAGATGAAGAAGAAGATGATGATGACAATGTCAAGAAACTTGATATAATTGAAACAAATGAAGGTAAAATTGGTGGCGAATTAGGAGCTGACCTAGGAACAGAGATTGAAGAAGATGAGGATGATGATGACAATGATGATGATTTTAGTGAGGAAGATTTTGAGGAGGATTTTGAAGAAGAAGACTTTGATTATACATTGGAAGATACTGCTGATGCATATGAAGAGTAAAATACATATAAGTCATATACTCTTATATGTATACTATGTATGAATAAAATAGAACTTTGCAAACAGATACAATCGAATATAAATAGGCTATCAAGTAATGAAATCATGGAGATTTTTAAAATCATCAGTGAGACTGAAACAAATTATACCAAAAACAATAATGGTATATTTTTGAATCTCAATTGGGTAGATGAAGATACATTACTTAAAATAGATAATTACATAAATTTTTGTATCAAGTCTCAGAATGAAATCTCAAAATATGAAATGATGAAGAGTTTATTAAATGATAGCATCAAGATGAAAGAAAAAGATCATGATGATATTACTACGACTCCAGAAAATGTTGATACTATAATACCTTCCAATCGGCAAAAATTTTCATCTAGCATGAAGTTTTATCTGTTGAAAAAGAAATATTTGAAACAAAATAGCCTAAACAATAGTGTAATAGAAAATGAATTAACATATGAAGATTACACATTATCATAAAAAAAATGATATAGAAATATATTGTATATGTATATCAATGTCAGAAGATATCTTACAACGTTTAGAAAAGCAGCTACTGTCTGCAGGACCAAAAGATATACTATGGAAATACAAGTGCGATACTATATATCGCAAACATACGCAATATGTTCCACAAGTCAAAGAACGTCCGAATGAAGTAGCAGATAAACCTGTAGTGGTACATGTAAATGAAGTAGCAGATAAACCTGTAGTGGTACATGTGAATGAAGTAGCAGATAAACCTGTAGAGGTACATGTGAATGAAGTAGTAAACAGACCTGTGAGGAGAACCGTTAAGCATGTAAAATCAGTGTCAGTCAAACCATTGGATATCATTTTGCAAGAGACAAATACTTTCCCACAAGCCATTGACAAAGTCAAGGACAAACTCATTGAGGTATTATCAATGCAAGAATATATTAAGGTATTTGGTGCCAAAAAGTCAGCAGAGATGATGACTGGCGTTGTGAATAATAAATGGAATAAATCTACTGCATTGTTCTTATCATTTCTATTTGACAAAACTGTTGTATATAACCAAGAAAATATCTTATACAACAAAGATAAAAATAATGGTTCCATACTTATTTAGGTTTGTAATATGGTAATAATGTCAATCTGCCTTTTTCTAAAAGCTCATTTGCAATCGTTATACAGTTGTGTTGCTTTGTACCATCAATATCTCTGATATTCAACTCCTTAAATATATTTGTATGCTCTATTTTCTTTAGAGAGGTACAATCAATACCTGTCTTTTTTCCAACAGCCTCGCCAGTTGTGAAGAGCTTAAATATATTTATAATATGTTCCTTGTTTTTGATTTGCTTTGGTGCAAATATGCCCCATGGCATACTTTCCTTAGTCATATCTTCGGGTACATCTGAGTGTTTCCTTCTGGCCTTCATTAATTCTTCTTTTTCTCTATCAGTTGCATCCCTGTATTTTTTATCATTTTTATTAAACAATATTACATCAAATGTATTTTTCAAATTAAATATATTCACATAACCCACATATTTGTTATCATTATTTTTGAATGATTTCAGCTCATTATCGCGGATAAGTACACCCTGAATAAATAGACATTCTGCTATATATTCCAATGTTTCATCCATTTCATCTTGCATAATTCTCTGCATCATATTATCAAATGTCTTGGCATCTAAAGAAGAATACAATGCTATCGTTGCATTATTCATATTACCTCTATCAACATTCATATCAAGTTTGAAGACGGACGCTTTTTTCTCATCCTTAGTTTCTGATTTTTCACCATCTTTTTTATCATAGGCAATGCTTATAGTATGCTGTACGAAGGGTTTTATAGTCATGACATGTAAGCCATCTTGGTGAGGAATAACCATATATCCATCAATTAATACATTAGGATATACAGATGCAGCAATTGTTTCATAGAATATTTTATCATTTATATTCATTTCTGTGGATAGTTCTGGAATAGTTATATAATATTTGCTATTTTTGATGGCTTGCAAGACAATTTTTCGCAACAATGTTTGCATATTTATGATAAGATGTCTATAGGTTTCTTGGCGATATCCTGAATAATTCATGATATGCTGTTTTGACAAAGAACATTTTGGCATAAGCTTTGCATCATCTCCAAATTCATATTTGATTGTTACACCCTGTGATGTAGTTATCGGTATCTTTCCTATTTTGAATAATGATTTGGGAAAATAATTAATATTTTTCATCAGCTCACAGTCAAGAGAATTGCTGTTAATGACTTTGTCTACTTCTTGACTTTCTGCGTATTTTCTTGTAGATATACGCAGTGCATGCATGTCAATGCTTTCTTTGTCTATGCTTGTCATACTTGCATGCATAAACACTGTGACATTCTTTTCTTCAAAAGGTAAACCCTGATGTCTGCAATTTCTTATACCTCTGCCAATAATTTGTACTGCTTTGTTGAAATGATACCAAGGTTCAATCAAGTGAATTTCTCTGGCATTATAAAAACTCAGGCCTTCACTAGCTACTGGTGTTATGAGAATGACCTTGATGAGCGACCCGTCTTTGTTTGCAGGATTGTTGATTTTTTGTATAAGACCATCAATAGTAGTAGAACCCATAATGTCGCGATTTTCACTTGATAAAATACAATATTTAGGCGTTCTGATACCATCATATTTTGCATAATCTTTGGAGATGTCGGGTTTCTCTAGAATATTGTTTGTACCTTCTCTGCTAAATCCTAGATGTTCCAGACAAATAGCTAATGGCAAAATACCAGACCATCTATACCGCGAATATATAACTACAATTCCCTTTGCATTTTTGATAAAATTACAGATATTCAAGAATTTCCCCGAGTATTTACCAAGATGTTCTTCATCTGGCATGAGTGCATTTTTATAACGTGTATTGTAATGGACGCAAAGCGGGTCAGTGTCTTTGGCTTTTGAGAAAAATGTGTAAAATCCTGCTTCGCCAATATCAGTATCAAATACGATATTCATAGGTTGTAGATTATTGAAGATATTGTTTTCATTGAGACCTTCTAATGTATTAATCATTTCTAGCTGTTTTTCACCTAATTTTGATGGAACAATACCATCTTCAATTTGATCTAACCATGCTCTATCAACTGCTGGTATTTCCTTGTCAAAAGGATCTATATTTGGTGTTTGTTCTAGGACAGGTATATTGCTATATTTGGGGCTGAGTTTCAAAGCAAATGTGAATGGATTCTTGCCTTTCAAATAAGATACATAGTTAGATGCCAGCTGCTTTATCAGAGATAAGACATTATCATCTATCTTCACAGAGAGGTTTTCGAAAATATTCTTATCAATCAAATCAAATCTCTTATCATTCAATAAAAGGAGATGAAAAAGGTCTAGAATGTCTCTAGGTTCATTATACATAGGTGTGGCAGATAGAAGCACTAATCTATTGTTGATACCATTTGACAATGCCTCTTTTAAGGCTATGAATACATCCTTTGCATCTTTTTCTGTACTGCGAATGTTATGAGCTTCATCAACAATAATGACCTTATCTTTGATAATTTTACCAGCATTTTCTTCTTTCATAAACTTAGCAAATGCATCATAAGAAAATAATCTATATCTAGATTTGATAAGTTTTTTGAGACTAGCCTTGAGTTTTGTCTTGTCTGCAAAGCCAGCTCTTGTTATATTTAGTAGCTTGATATATGTATCCCCAGTACATTGATTTGCCAAGGTTTCAAAGATATTCTCATCAATATCAAATATCTGATTCTTGAAACTTGTCTTCAGTGCATGAGGCATGATTACCCATATCTTTGGTTCCTGATAAGTGTTATGAGGGACTAAAAATCCTTCTGCTAATGTAATTGCAGAACAAGTTTTGCCAACACCAACACCATGATATAAAAGAATACTTCTATAGGGTGTCCTGTATGATATATATTGGCTGACAAAATGCTGATAATAAGATTTTTCGAAAATACCACATAGCTTATCAGACATATTTTTGAAATCCTCTACAGATTTAATTGGAGGATATTCAGGTATTTTATGTATGGCAAATTCTTTCAAAGATGCTATCTTGCTAGCAAAATCAGGGTCATCTAGGTCAGGATAATGTAGAGCAAATCCTTTATCAATATCATAATTCTTCTGTTTCACAGGGGATGTTTTTATAGGTGAAACAGGCTTTGGTGGAGACTTAGGCTTAGGAGACTTAGGAGACTTAGGCTTTTCATTTAAGCCTAGTAATTTCGTACATTGCTTTGTAATTTCTTGCAAAATCTTGCTATCTTCTCTCAAAGTATAATTTGTTTTAGGGTTCTTCCTTTTATTCTTGGACCATTTTTCACAATCCTCTTTTGTTAGAATGAGTTTTCCCATAAACTTTTATTCTATTTACTTCGAAGATTATAAATGTTATGCTTGTATATATAAAAATAAAATTATGTAAGTATATATATAGTTTATTCTGATGCAGCTACTAACTACAAATACTTGTTATTATAATACTATAGAATTGGCAAAAAACTTATTATCCCATGATTATAATAAGGGTATTATTTTTCATTGTTATTGGAACGGAGACCTAAATGAAAAGCATTATTATTCAATCTTGTCATTTTATTACTTTAATATTTTTTTGGATACTACCAAAAAACATAAAATTATTTTGTGGGTTGAGAATAACACCCCCAATAATTTTAATACAAAAATATCTGCATTTGCTGAAATACGATTATTTAGTTTAGAAAATGAAACTAATGATATGTTTTTCAAATCTATTTGTGATAACCTTCAGCTAAAAGACCACTACAAAAATAATTTGAGTTTTTATTCAGATTATGTTCGTTATGTTTTACTGTATAAATATGCTGGTTGTTGGTTTGATTTGGATTGTCTTTGTTTACGTTCCTTTGATACATTATTTTATCATTATGAAAATTCAATTTGTGTATATCAATGGGAAAAAAAGGACTATCCAAATGGTGCAATATATATTTCGTTGACACCACATTGTGAAAAATTCAAGAAGAATATAGAGTATATCATGGCAAATAACATAAATTTTGCATTCGCAGGAAGTGATTTAAAATTCAATACACCATTGGAACTACTTGTATTGCCTTGTAGTTGGTTTGATGCAGGATGGATAGAAAATCCTATTAGCACAAACCTATGTGATGTATTTTTTGAAGACAATCAAACAAAATATGACTTTGAAACATTTTTGAAAGGTGCTTTTTGCTTTCATTGGCATAATAGATGGTCCAAACCTGTTGCTAATAGTTCCATACTCAAACAACTTGTGGATATCATGATGGACCATATGAATTTAGCTGATATAAAGCAGTAGTTTATTTATAATTTTATAGATGATAAGTGTTATTTTAACCATTTTTAATAAAGAGGCTCTTTTAGAAAGAGTAATTCAAGCACTATTTAATACATCTTCAGAATTGGTAAGAGAATATATTTTTGTATTAGATGGATGCACTGACAATTCTGAGGTTATTGTGAAGAAAATGGTAAAACAGATACCAAAAAACAAATCATATAAAATTTTGTATGCAAATAATGTTTATGAGACCAGAGCAAATAATATTGGTTTGAAAGAAGCAACACAGCAATATTCATGTATAGTACAAGATGATATGGAAATATTAGAAAAAAACTGGGATAGGAGGTTGCTTGCGCCATTTCAAGCATATGATGACATTTTTGCTGTAACAGCCAGAACTACAGTACAGCTGACAGCAGAAGGACATTTTATTAACAATGTAGAAGGTCCAGTAAGTAATAATTGTTTTCAGAAAAGCAATGTGTCAAGGGACATATTTTATGTAAATCAACTTGTTAATAGAGGGCCGTTATTGTTGGATTCAGAAAAATTAAAGATACTGAACTACTTTGATGAAACTTTACCAGGATTGCTAGCATATGATGATGTTGATATGTGTATAAAAGCCTTTGCGAAATATGGTTGGAAATGCGGATGCTATTGGGTTCAATACAATTCGCCATTAGATTGGGGTTCAACAAGAACAAACGCAAATATTCCTTTCATAAACAAAAATATAGAATTGAACTTACATGAGATAATGAATAGACATAGAGAAATTTTACTGAATTGGGATAGGAATAAGTTATATGAAGAGAGGTTTTTGAAAGATAATAATCCTGATGGATATATACAATGATTTATATGATGTTTTATTTCTGAATAGCATTAGGATATATTATATCTATGATATATCTTTTTTTACACCTGCAAGGGTATAAAGAAAAATACATTACAATATCTAGATATGGATCTGATATGCAACAATGAAGAGAGGGTTTTGAAAGACAACAATGCTAGAGCTTACATGTTATTTAAAAATCAGTTTTATAATGAATATCAACATGACGTATATTCACAAAATGGAGAAGATGGTATTATTGAAGAGTTGTTGAAAAGGTTGAACATTACTGATGGCTGGGTATGTGAATTTGGTGCATGGGATGGTATCTATTTATCTAACACTTTTAATCTAGTTAAAAATAAAAACTTCAACGCTGTATATATAGAGGGGGATGCAAGAAGATTTGAAGATTTATTAACAACACAGAAGTCCTATGAAAATATAACAGCAATCAACTCATATGTGAGCCAAGATAAAACAGATCATAACTCTTTAGATAACATTCTGAGTAGAACAGATATACCTTATGACTTTGAATTATTATCGATAGATATTGACGGTTTTGATTATCAGGTATGGAAAAGTTTGGAGAAGTATCAACCTAAGATAGTGATTATTGAAATAAATTCATCTGTAAATCCTTCAAATGAAACTCATATACATAATCCTGGATTATACGAAGGTACAGGATTTCAGCCTACGCTTAAATTAGGAATTGAAAAGGGTTATAAATTTGTGCTACATACTGGAAATATGTTTTTTGTCAGAAATGATCTGTATGAAAAATTAAATATGGAATATTCAGACCCTCTTGAAAATTTTAGAACATATTGGTTATCTAGGACATGATATATTAGTGTCGAAGTTTGAAAATGATTTTCAAAATATATAAGGGTGTATATAATTTATTTACACCCTTGAAGATTTAAAATGGCACAAAATTAACAATAAAAGTAGTACATATAACATACTGCTATAAATAGAATTATAGTATATAATCTATATAATGTTTTTTTATCAATGGTCCAAAGCGACGAGACAGATTTTCTAGATTATTGTAAATCTAGATTGCCAAATTGTATTATCATGTATGACGAGATCAGGCATGTTAACAAAAATAACAATACTCAAGTTGACTATATGAGTTATAATGAAGGGAAGAATAATTTGTATGCGAAATACTTCTTAGCTATAATGATAATCATGTCAAAATGCAAGTACATCATATTCAACAGTGGAAATAGATCCTTGTGGATTTTTTATTTTCAGAAGATTTATAATGCTGAAAAGGCAAACGTACAACAGTTCCTGTTGAATAATTGGTATTAGATGCTTAGTTTACAAAAGGTCTTGTGAAATTTTTCGTCTGATGAATTTTTATTCCACCATAAAAGTCATCATCTGCAAAATGATAAAGGTCTTTATATTTATAAAATAGAATACTTAAAATAGATTGGTCTTGTCTATGATTTAACCTGCTACTACCTTCGGGGTATATACATTCTTTTATTAGTGAATATTTGCTATAATCATATATAAAATTGCGAACCCATTCAATGTTTATATTAAACACAGGTAATGCTGCATTTCTCATTGGTTTGTGGATATATACATCTGCATCTAAATATTTGATGGTATCTGGAAACGTCCAGTTCATAATAGTGCCTGAGGATGTTGTAGAATATATACCATTTGTGCTAACAAAATCGAATATACTTTCTAGATTAGAGCAAACAATATTGCGCGAATCAAACCAAGCAAGATACTGATTATCATTGTCAATAGGATACTGTTCCATAACCTCTTTGATACATTGTGCTTTCCAAGCCCATTGTCCTGCATCATTATTGATATTGACCCAACTTTCATACTTGCTGAAATCAAACTTACAATAGAAAATATCTTTTTGTTTTATTTGATGTACTTCATCATCATTTAATCCCAAATCGAAAAAATGAATCTGTGCTTTAGGCAAATGTTCTTTTATAGATGCATATAAATCATTCCATGATGACAAATAATAACTATTGCATCCAGTGGCTATAAGAAGTTTCATATGAATATATGATTGTTGCTAAACTTAAATAATTTTTGTGTAAAAAGAGCAGCATAGCTAAAGATGACAATGATATTAAATTCTCATAATAAAATAGATATATATATGTATAAAAATAAGGCATGGGGTAAAATTATGTATGGTAATATAGGCAGTGCGGCTGTGTTCAAGGATAGAAAAGGTTATTTTACTGCTGATTGGGACGAAAAACTACAAAAAGAATACAAGAAGTATTTACCAAAATCGTGGAAACCTGCACCTGACGTACAAAAGGAATGTTTTAATGAAGAAAAAAGAAAATGGCAAGTATGTAAACCAGCAAAAACAAGTTATGAAAAATTTCAAAGACATAAAAAGATACTTCTGAATGGGAAAAATAGGGTACTCTATATAAAATCAAGTAGTAAAAAAACAGACCCTGTATTATACATAAAACACAAGGGTATTATGCTTACTTACAAACAATTCTTGAAACACAATGGTGGCGGAGGTGGTCTATCAAAAACCAAATCAGCTAACTCAGCTAACTCATCTGCTAATGATACAAAAGATATATATATTATATCAGACCTTCGAGAAACTGTTAGAATTGATGGTGAAGAATATATTAAAGACAAAGATCCAAGTACAAGCAGTGGCGGAGAAAAAAATGTACCATTACAAGACATGATATTATTTGATAATATTCCAAAAAAACATGCAATTTTGATTAATGGTCGGATATATGATGTACGAGGCTTAGGAGTCTGGGTCACACAAAGTAAAACCACAACTGTCTATGATCCATTTAGAAAAATTATTTCAGAAGAAGCAAAACAACATATAAATGTATTGTATCATCTTACTGATGGAGATGAACCTGATCTTATAGATATGTATCTTATAAATATGACAGAAAAAAAAGGTAGTGATTTAAGAAGTTTTGTAAAATCAACAAAAAAATATTACATACTAGATGTGGCATATAAAATAAGAATAGTTTTCACAAAAGGAATAGATGTAGAATATACATCTAATACACCAGTGTATCAAGCACTCAGAACAAAAGCTAATTCTTCAAGAACCTTGAAAGATATACTAATCCAAAACTTGAAAAGTATACCAAGCAAAGATATTCTTGCTATATATCTCATTCCATCTATTGCATCAAATTGATTTATTGCTTCTTTTCAAGACAGACCTAGAAATATTAGGTACACTTCTAAAGCTATTTTTCTGTGAAATAGATTGTGAAAATGTACTGTTTTTGCTAGTACTTTGACGTTTATATGGTGGTAAGGGACATGATGATTCATAAATATGTTTAGAAGCATGCACTCTAACATTTTCACAGTTATTTAGCAAAGGTATTACAGTAGCTTCTAAGTCTGCTTTTTTTATGAACTGTTTTTGATATTTTATATTATCTATTATCTCTTTAAGTTTTTTTTTATTATTTAATCCTTTGGCTTTGTATTCATCCAATTCAGACATCCAAATCTGCAAACCTACACCGCATTCATAAACTATATGATATAATATCTGTCTATTGTTATTATTTGGAACTATTCCTGCATATACTGCAGGGAAACTTGACTTATGTCGTCCTACTTTATGATCGAAATACACTGGGTATGCTTTCATTATGATTTGTGTATCTAAATGATGATAATAACCTGCTAGTTTTTCTGCTTTTTGCACTGCTTGAGTTTTGGCTTTACTTAGTATAGTTGCTGCTTGACTTTGCGCTTGTGTTTCTAATAGTTTTTCCCTCTCATTTTCTATGAGATATTCTCCCAATGGTGTGATAATATTATAATTTTTTGGAAGCAAAAATTTGCATTTATTAATTGATATGTTATTTTTATATTTTTCATATATAAGTATCAAACCTGCCTTACTTATATATGGTACGGCTAACATTAGTTGTATTTGCTTGTTATGCATATTTATCATTTTTTCAATAGTGTTACTCATTTGTATACCACTGTATATGCAATCATCAATCAGTAATATCATGTCATCATTCATTACTCTGATATCATCAAGGGATGATATCAATTTTATGGTTCTACTGTATTTTGTTTTTATTGTATTTTTTATTAGCATAAACATCCAGTAATTTGATTTGTAAAAATATGCTGAAAAATTAGAATCAACGAAAACAAATACAGGTCTGTTAACAGGTACCAATATTATAACTTGTTTAATTATATTTTCAAGTTGGCCCAAAAATTCATTATAAGAGACGTGAAGAGTATTATCTAATAAGACTTTCATAACTTCTCTCACATCATCATCCTCTATTGCATTGAGAAATTTTTTAACATTTGCCTTATTTAACGCATAGGACTTGGGAGCAGGTAATTTATCCATGTTTCTAATCATCGCTTATATTTTGTTATAGAAGCAAATACAAGATTTACTTACACCCACGAAGATTTCAAAATGGTACACAGAACTGGTACATAACTATGCATGCATCTCGCTAATGAGCTTATGGGCCTGTTTGAAGACTTCAATACGTTCTACATTATGTTTCTTGATATGTGACAAGACCTCATCATATTCAAACCATTCCAGTGCTCTTACTTCTCTTACTTGTTCCAGACAAGTACTATCAATGTATACAGTACTATCTTCTTTTGTTAATCTTGCTATATAATACAGGTGCTTATATAAGATGTTATTGGTTCCGAAGAATATCTCCTGAAATGGTGTTATATTTTGGCATATTTCAATATCATCTTTTGTCAGCTGTGTTTCTTCACAAAATTCCCTAACAGCACAATCAAGATCATTTTCTTTTATTTTTCTCCTACCTTTTGGGAAAGACCATTCAGGTTCCAAGAAATTATTTGCAGTACCAGAGGTCATAAGATTTTTAATAGGGCTATAATTCATTATATATTCAAACTTCTGTTTTGACTCAATGTATTCCTTCGTATGCTTGATTCCAGCTTGGCTATTTTGACACCATGTGTAATTCCATATATCATCAAATGTATTATTTGTTAACATAATCTTCTCAGTTCTTGTCATACTATCTAGCAATTGTTTGATATATGGGATATCATCAATAGCATACTTACCTCGTACAAACTCCATAAATGAAAGAGAATCCTTGCGTTGTATCATAATGTATTTAATAACATTGTTTTCGAGCTTATAACAAATGATACCAAAGCTCATGATCGGATGCAAGCAATCCTTATACAAGTGTCCGTTCACACCACAATTACGACAAGTTTGAGGTCGAAAATGTTGCTTCTTGTTTTCATCCTCTCGTTTTTTCATTTACACAACCATTATAAGTTATAATATAAAGACTTCTTATACCTCTTTACTTGAATAAAAAATAGAATTATTTATGCATATTTCTTTATCAACATTTTTTTGTATTTCACATATTCGTCTTGTGCATTGAATACTTTGTATTCATATTCAAAACCTTTGTCAGCCATCTTGCGTGCTTTCAATGATTTACTATCCTTTGTTTTTCTAGTGTAATCAACATATGCTCGCTGGTATTTTACCATTTTTTCACCAAGTGTTTGAGATACCTTTTCATATTTTTTGAGTTTTTTATGTTCCTCTGATGTCATTTTATCTAATACTTTCTTTGTTAGTTTTATCTTTTTTGGCATCCTTCCTATTTTATGAAAATAGTATTATTTAGTAAGCCTGTAAATTATCTACATTACCAGCAAATGGCTCAGGATCGTTGGCAAAAGGCTCAAACTTGTTTTGAGGTCTCAAATATGCCTGTTCTGCAGGTTTTACAGCAGGAGCAAATCCAGCAGACATTTCAGCAGTATTGCTAACAGGAGCTAAGTTATCGTCTCTATCATATCCCATAGTTCCAAATTCACTATTCTTGACATCATTTGACATAATAGGGGTCATATTTACAGGTTGAGATACAGTAGGGGCTTGAGGTACTTGATTGCCTGGCGTGAAAGTATTCATAGGCTCCATCGGAGGAAGTCCAGAAGCTGAAGTGGCAACTCCATTTTTATTCTCAGCATCCTTCATAATCTCCTTGGCATATTCATTAGCTTCTGTCTTGGATACCTTCATTGCTTCATCTTCATTGATTCTAGAGACAGCCAAATCATACGAAGCCATTGAGAAAAACAGTGAAATAATGATGAATAAACAGTAGATAATCAACATGATACTCAAAAACCAGGCCAACCAGTAGCACCACCATCTGGTTTTCTGGTTTCCACCGGTAACAATGCATGTCAGTTCAAAGAGTGAAAAAAGCACAGATGGGATAGTAATAATAAGGATAAACAGGACAACTAATAGTCTCTGTTCTATTGGGATATCACTGCTAGAAAATAAGATGGCAAAGCATAATATAGCTATTGTCAGAAAATATGCTATAGCTGCATATCTAGATTGTTGTGTTCCAAAAAACACATCTCCAAGGACTTTTGATACACTAGGCATATTGTTTTAATGTTATTCTAATGTTATTAGAAGAAAAATAAAAAATGATTCTTATATAAAATTAAAGTGAGTATCTACATTAAAATGGGGATTCCGTATTATTTTTATTCGCTGACACAAAAATATAACAATATCTTAGCTAACAATTTGCCAGTTGTCCCTGACATTTACTGCATTGATTTCAATGGTATCATTCACCCTGTAGCACAAGAGGTTATTGCAAGAACGCCAAATACATCAGACATTCACGAGAAAATACTAAAAGCTCTATGGGAAAAAATCACAGAATATATAGAAACAACAAAGGCAAAGAAGTTCATCATATGTGCTGATGGTGTTGCACCTTTGGCTAAAATGGCACAACAACGCAAGCGACGCTATTTATCGGTTTATAAAAATAAAATAGATAATATCAAAACACACTGGGACACAAATGCTATCACGCCCGGAACTCAATTCATGGACGAACTCAACTCTTTCATGAAAAAACAAATCAGATATAGTAAGTATGACATTGAGTTCATCTACAGTGGTAGCGATGAAAATGGCGAAGGCGAACACAAGATATTTGACAAACTAGCTGCTGAAAATGAAGACGCTAATATTGTTATCCATGGTTTGGATGCAGACTTAGTCATCCTCTCACTGCTATCTCATAAAAGGAACATATATCTCATGCGTGAAACAAAAGATGCAAATCATCTAGTGTGTAATTATCTAAACATACAAAAATTACGCAAAGCTATCATACAAGAGCTAACCATTTCATGGGATATTGCAAACGTATTAGATATGCAAGAGCATCAATTCCAAGATATTTATTCTAGCATATGCAATGATTTAGTGGAAAGTTATTGCATAGCATGTTCCATCTTAGGCAATGATTTCATACCGCATCTGGCTACAGTAGATCTGAAGACAAGCGGTCTAGATAAGCTTATAAAGGCTACAAAATATGCCATAAGTAATTGTGGTCTCCTGATAAAGGATGGTGCTATTCAGCATGCATGCCTATCATATATATTTACAGATTTAGCAAAATCGGAAGATACTGATATGCATAAGGAATGTGAAAAATATATTAAAAAGCAAACTTATGAAACACCCAATCCGTCAGATATGTATGGTATCAAAAATAGAGATAAGGTAGCCAATAACATATATAATAATCCTACAAAATGGCGTCATGAATATTATAAGGGGTTATTTGATAGCAATATAACACTGTCATCATCGGTATTATTCAATGCATGTGAAAATTATATTCAAGGCATCTATTGGACGTATGCATATTACAAGAAATCTGATTTAGATTTCAATTGGTATTATCCTTATACTTATGCTCCTTCTATCAGAGACATTGCTAATCATTCTATAGCGAATGCATCGCCCATAATAAGCAAAACAGGGACCTATGTTCCCAACTACATACAGCTGCTGATTGTATTACCGAAAGAAAGCAAGGACCTAATGAAAAAAGAACATCAAAAATACATGACCGACATTTACGCCGGACTTTATCATATGTATCCTGAAAAATATAAAATACAGACATTCTTAAAAACACACTTATGGGAATGCAACCCAATATTACCTGTGATTAACCTGAAATATATACAGAGAATTCTAGAAGTCTAGAGTTCTATTGTTCCAATTGCTTTAATTTGTCTATCTTAGGTGTAGACAAACTTGACATATAATACCATGATTTGACAGCAGCATCCCATCTAGCACCTAGTTTCTTTGCTGCATCCTTATTTTTAAATGGTATTTTCAAGTATACTTTCACATCATCTTGCTTTTCTTCAATAATAGGGACCAATTCTTTATTGGTAGTACAAGCAAGTTCTATTAGATTGATTGCACGCTTATTATCATCTGATAATTCATCTGTATAATACCATTTTTTCTCTTTGATATCCCATTTGGCACCCAATTCTTTGATTGCATCTTTACTGTCATAGTCTACATTTACATAATGCTTAACATAAGGACATTTTCCAGCAATACAGCCAACAGCCAAATTTGCCAGCCTGTCAGCCTCTCTGTTTCCCACGGAATGTTTGTCTTCGCCATCAGTGTGTGCTTTCACATGATACAATTTAATAAGCTTCTCATATGGTTTGTATAAACCATATGCTTTTTTCAGCAATTCTCTGTTAGGCGGAATCTTGTCATTTGAAGTCTTCCAATCATTCTTTGAAAGCTTTTCACAATATGATTTCATACATTTCATAACGTATTCAGAATCTGTGTGAATATGTATTACAATACCCTTTGCTAATTCTTCTTCCAATATTTCAAGGGCTCTGATGAATGCTGTTAACTCACCTGTGTTATTTGTTTGCTTGCCAACAACTACATCATACTCATTCCTTGCGTCATCAACGCCGAAATAAACTCCATAGCCTGCTTTGGCATTTGCACTTCCATTGTTGATACAAGAACCGTCAATGTAAACTTCCATTCTGCCCTCTTGTATATGTATAATATGACAATCATTTTTTATGTAATTTCTTTTTATTCCAGACATATTATAGGGGCTAATGTATAATACTAGAAGGCAAATTGATAATTATTTAAATGAAATTAGAAAACGACCATATTCACATAGACTTGAATCATATCCTGTATTGCCTCGTTCATTACAAATAAATAAACAATACAATATGAGAAGTAACCCACGCAGACATACATTGAATGCATATGAAAATTACAATTTTCAACAAGCTTATGCTAATGATGATTTGCATTACATGTATGACCCAAATGACTTACCTGATATTGGTGACAATGATATTGAAAGTGCTAAATTAGGCGAAGGTAGTTTTGGCTGTGTCATGAGAGGCCCATTTGTTCTTTCTACAGAAGAGAGCAATAATCGTTTTTATAGACCAGTGGAAAAACGCTCCAATGAGGTTTTTAAATTGTTGATTAGTCCTAAAGCATTCTTAAAAGAGATAAAAAATACCATTGTTGCAAATAAGATAGACAATGGCGTATCTTCTATTATAATAGAAGGGTATTCAATTCTAAATAAAAACGACATTAATAACATAATGAATAGCCAGGAGAATAATATAAGAAGAATAAAGAATAAGATAAGGAAATGTAAAGCTATTGAAAATTATATTAAGAAGGATATTCCGAATATCTATCAAATTATGTATAGCCATGTAGGTGTGAGTTTGTTAAATCTTCATAACCATCGTCTATACGGACAGTTTGATATTTATAAAGTATTAGGTTTATGCTTAAATTTAGTCAAAGGAGTTTCAAAATATCTAAAACATTCTTTCGTCCATTTTGACATTAAATCGGATAATATAATTTACATTCCCATGAAAGAGCATATATCAGATAGACTGGTTTTTATAGATTTTGGAATATCTGGTTTCATCAAAGAAATTGATATCAAAATATTCGATTACTTAAAAGATATATATATATTACCAGAAATAGTAGCATACAAAAGCATAAATAAATACTCACACATAAGCAATTACGAAGATGTTTTCTCGTATTTCATAAGTGACTATGAAAAAAATTTAAACAATTTTTATGGACGTTTCAAAGATCTTGTATTATTATATTTATACAATAATAATATATCCGAATATCGTGCTGAATTACGTCAGGTGTTCAACAAAGCTAAATCATTGAATTCTCGAACAGATGAAGAAGCTATGATTCGAAAGAGCCTGATTTATTATGATGCCTATAAATTGTGCTTTACCATCATGGAAGTCATAGAACAATACAATTTTAGACGCAGTATACATAGTAACATTATTAATGACTTTTACAGAACTGTTCTCATGCATGTGGCTTTCATTAATCCTAATCGAAGAGTACATATAGACATAGTATTAAAAAGATATGGGGAATTTATGAAGATGCTAGGACATACTAATATTAGGCATAGTATCTAGACCTAAATATGCTAACATGACAGTTTTCACACCAAATATCATATGAGCTATAATGCCAATAAATATCATTATGATAAATCGTCTTTTTCTTCAAGGGTGTATATAACCACGTGATGCTATGAATTATCAATACAAATATGAATGTTAGCAAAAATCAATCGCAGACATTCCTAATATCCTGAATTTTCTATATTCTGTCAATAGATCATTCATATGGGTGTTCTATATACAAGGGTGTAATTTTTCCTCGTGAAATACCCATCATATAAGAAAAAAATGAGTAATTCTATTATGTATGTTAGTAATAAAATGTTTGCATATGAATATTACATAACAGAATGGGATACCATAGTTGCAGACAGTTACGAAGAGTATCTTTCTACATATTCATAGGGTTACTATATGCCAGCTGCTTCTTATAAGTCACATCACTTGGATTCCACGACACATATAAAATATTGGTGTTAGGATGAGGTAAAATTTGCACTAGAAGACCATTCGTCCGGAGGGCGTTCACCACATATACAATACATTCTTCTATTTTATATAAAGGGGCGCCAAGTACTATATACGGCACTTCGAAAAATATATTCATACCACCTATGAGTGCTGTTTTCCTAATTTTTGCATGACACATCTCAATAATTTTGTCAAACGTTGCATGTCTAATCTGTTCTTTTTTATCCTTCATAGAGTATAATTCTGTTAATGAGATTCTTGGTGGCATTATTGTACTTATGCGCTATATAAAAAAAAGTCCTGTGGCTTATATCTCTTTTATCTCTTGTAGTTGCATCTCTGCTGAAGATACTTGATAAAATTTTACTACGTTGTCATCTATATTTTTCTTAGCCACCTTCTTGCTGAATCCGTTACTATATAGCTCTAAAATCTTTGTTTCGGGCAAGGCATAGTTAAAATATTTCAGATCAGCTAATTTGACAGCATTTTCTTGTAAATCAGCTTTTCCCATATACCTTTCCATATCACTTTTAACATTACCATTATTACTGCTAGTAGTCAAATCAGGATTCATATAAAATGGTGACTTATTATTTTTGAAAGTAGCTGAGAGCGATTTTCCGTTATATATAGTTTCAGCCTTCTTATCTAGAACATTTATACCATTAATATATATCTTACAAGATGCTCTGTTCTTCATAAGAATATTATTGGCATCCGCTACTTCCTTCATGACAATAGTTGTCATAAACCATTTCTTATTAAATTTTAGGTCATATATACCCAATAAGTTTTTATTTCTCTCATTCCAATCACTATCAACGTTATCACATTTCATATACTTGGACCCATGCTGATATGAATCAGGGTTGTAAATATTATTGAATTCCAATACAATAGCTTCACCATTACCTCGCAACTTTACCAATGGGTTCTTTATCAATACATTTATATTGCTTTTTGTTTCTGAATTGATAGTAGAACAATTATAATTATTATGGCTATAGTATAAATTCTTTTCGCCCTTCAAAAACAATACAAGGTCTTTTTCAGGTTTTGTAAATATTGTTTTATCAGTATATAACCAAAAGTTATACGAGTATTCAGCACCTCCTTCTTGATTGATTGAAGGATTGATATCCAAATAACTTTCCTTTGTTTCATCTGTGGTAGTAAACATCATTTCTTCATATGTTTTGTAGTCATAAATACCATCAATAATATTAATTTCTTTTTTCACATCAGAAGAACTCTTCAACATTTTCTCAAATTCTATCAAATAGATATTGTATGCAAAGTAGCCCATCAACAGCAAAATAATAAGTGATATGATAACTTGAATGAATGGACTATCTTCAATCATTATAAACTCTCTATTCTAAATGAAGGAAAATTATATTTTACGAAGTACTATTTACCTTATAGATAGGGCTTCTTAATCCATAAGAACTTAAACCGAGTGAGCTAAGCATGCCACTAAAAGGACCACTGTTGTATTCCTTGTAGATATCATTTTGGTTCAAATCATAGTTGAAGATGGTGAACTTAGATAGAAGTCCAGAGAAACCTGTGACACCATTTTCTGTATCATTGGCATTACCCCCAACAAATAGGTCACCCTTATTATCTAGTTTTAATTCTGCAATATTGATATTAAAGCCAGACTTATTTTCTTTAATATCTACCAATTCTCCATCAATATAGATGTAGATGGAACCGTTATTGTTGTCAGTCAGAGCAAATGCAACATGTACCCATCTTTGAATAGGAACATAATTAATTGTGAAACCACATACTTTATCAGTACTATTAATACTATATTCAAGAAGATCATCAATATATTCTATATCATTTAATTTTAAACCTATTAAAGTATCAATGGAGATTTTTTTATCATCTGTAGGTGCCAGGCGCACATGTATCTTATTGGATATTTTATCTAAAATGATATATGGTGACGCATCTACAATAGATTTATGGTCTGTGCCAATATGTGCTATGTGGCGATATTGATCTCCTGCATATTTGTTGATATCATTGATGTAAATCCAGAAGGCATATGTACGACGTTTGCCATTGGTATTGCTTAGATGCTGTGTTATTTTGAATTCTGACATATCATTACAGAGTACAGGTGTCTCAGTTCCTTCAACTAATACTTTCTGCTGATATATGACATTATCTGTTATCAAAACATAAAGCAGGTAACCTACAATTAATGCTACAAGTAGCAAAATAATTAAGCCGTATAATACTGTGGAGCTATCTTCTAGGTAAGGAGCCAATCCTTCCTTAATAGCCTCTGTGCTATTTGATATAGTATCCATAGTACTTGTAGCCATATCTGCTACATTATTTGCACGGTTATTTGCCATGTCAGCAGGTGCATCTAAGACATCCCCTTTCACTGCATCTGCCATTTTATATCTATCTAATTAAAGTAAATAAATTTTCTACTTGTTAAACTAACATGATAATTTGATAACTGATACAGAGGAAAGCTGGAATTGTAGGATGCTTTGATATATTTTTTCTGCAAGGATAAATAACTTAAAATTTTCGTAAAATTATCCATATTTGAAATATGTTTTTTTTTGTAATTTAGCATTGATATAAAATATACTGCAGTTATGAAAATTTCTATACCACATTCAATGTTATTTTTACACATAAAATAGTCGTATAGACATAGTATCTGCATAAAATCTTTATAAACTGCCCTCTTTTTATGGATAGGAACGCATCTGTTCGATAATTCTTGAATAAGATTTTCGTGAAATCTAAGAGGAACTAGCCATACGTCTGTATCTATCAATTTGCGAGATTTTTCCCTTGAAAATGTTGCATCATATAAATAAATCAATTCATGACGCTCATCCCTATTTACAATAGTATTCACTGTATCATCCTGCAAATTTTGAAAAATATGCTGCAAATTGCTTTGATATTCCCCATATAATTGTTTGATTTTATTGCATGTTATATTATGTCTTCTCAGCAATGATGTTATGTCCTGTTTATTCGGTGTGCTTAACTCATATGTCTTACATATTTTCTTGATATCCCCCATTTTCTTCAAAATATCACAATTTGTTATACAGATGATGGGAATATTCTTGAGTTTCTTTTCTGTCAATAGTTTCAGCAAAGTACTATTTATGGTTTTGTCTGCTACGAACATAGAATCAAAGTTGTCTATAATGATTATTTTCTTTCCAGAAGTCTTTGTTAAAATTTGCATTAAAGACGATGTGGCTGCTTTGAATATTATGTCTTTCAATTGACATGCATTATGACATCTATTATTATCTATAATGGTTAAGTCGGCATTTAGATATTTGCATATATGCTTGATAGAGTATGTTTTCCCAATACATGACTGTCCTGAAACTAAAATACAGCTTTTTTCTGATATTCTTGTATTATAGTCAAAAGTTCTTAGCCAATGAAGAATGTCTGTGTAAGATATCTGGTTGCCACATAATGAATTGATGAATGCTTCATCTTCCATACAGCCTATAATATTCTATACCTTTATGTCATAATCATTTCTAGCACTAGAACCAATAAATATATAATAACTGCTAATAGAGGCAGTGCCAAAATCAAAGGAATCAATGTAGCATCATTATCTGAAAAATCAAAGTCTTTTAAATTACCATATTTATCAAACATCATTGCCGGCTGAATGATGAATAGGAGACCTACAAACAATATGTAAATTGATACTGTCACAAGAAGTGTAATTTTGCGTTGAAACATTCTTTATTCTATACTATTTTATTAAGGGAAGAAAATGTTTGCCATTATAGCCATTATATTGTTTGTTCTTACAATGCTATTTTTCGGTATTATATGGAGACTAAGTGAATTGCAAGAAAACTTTGCTGATACAAAATATGTGGTGATTGATAACAATTTGAATGTGGATGGTCGTAGTAATATTGTCGGCGTAACGAATGCTATATATACGCAAATTATAGATAGCATCAAGGTTAAAAATACAATTGACAAGCAAATCTTAGGCATAGATAGCAGGCAAATCAGTCTATACATTGATCCATACATAGACTATTATATATTTGATAACACAAAGAATGAGGCAGATTACAAAGATGGCATATTTATTTGTCTATCACATACTAAAATGAATGATGATTGTATATGGAATCTAGAGGGGAAAACAGTAGCCTACTTATTTTTGAGCGACTATTTATTCATACAGGCGCTCATAAAAGGTTATCGATTGGATATAAATAATGTCAAGTTGAAAAAGATAACCTTGAATGATTTAAATAGCTCCTATAAAACCTTTGACTATTGTATGACATATGCTGTTATAGGCAGTGAGTATATGCAGGCACTTGATGATTGCTTGTATTACAAAAATGGCTTTAAAGATGTCAGTATTGAGAGGCTCAAGACATATCACCCTTTTTTGATAGAGAATTACAAGAATATGAGATACTATTTTAATGATAATATGAAAAAGGCATATGTCGATGGTACGGAAAATATACTTATACCCATGATGAAATATAAGATAGTAGAAAATGTGGAAAATATTGAGCGATTTATCACAAGACTCAATATACCAGAAGATTATGTTCGTGGTTCTAAATCATATGATTTTGGTTATGCCTGTTATGGTAATGTAAATATTAGTGATAATAAATATGAATGTAATTCGTTCTACAATGTTGATGGTACACCAAAGACCTATTATAGTTTATGGGATAAACAATGCAAAGTAAATACAGACTGTCCTTACTATAAGGCCAACCAAAATTATCCAAATGAACGTGGTGGATGCAATGATGGTTTTTGCGAGTTTCCTGTAGGTATCAAGAGATTGGGTTTCATAAAACATGATGCAACAGGTTTAAACAGTCCTATGTGCTATGGTTGTGATGATGTATCTGATCTGGAGTGTTGTTCTAAACAAGAAAATCCAGACTATGTCTTTGACAATGACTTTAATGACAGGCAAAAATATGATTTGAATACTATCATTTCTTTGTTAGATTACAGTATACAATAGATAAATAATTATATCTAAAAATGATAGAGTAAATATGAATAAATTATTGCTAAGCATTAAGATTATTACAATTATTTTAGTTGTTATCATATTCTATGTTGTCATGCAAAATAACTTAATGGTTGTTGTAAAAGATAATTTTACAGATTACAATAATCAATTCAAATACAAGCCAGTAAATACAAGAATACAGTACACAAATTCTGGAGATTTACCTTGGAATAGACATGGTATTAACTCGAGTATACCATTTGATGTCAAAGTGAAAGATGAGGCAACAAATGCATACTATTATGAGTATGATAACAAAACATATGATGAGAAACTGAAAACTGTATTCAGAAGCAACTGTGATGAGCTAATCATTGCCACGGAGGGTACAAGATGGTCTAAATGGAGCAATCCTAAAAACATCAAACAAGACGAAGAGATTAATAAGTTGTTAACGCTTTATAACAAGGTATTTGAGTTTGTGAAATATACTCTTAATAATAGCAAGGAATTAGAATTACCTAGCTATGATACTGATATGGAGATACAAATCGTTCATGACATTCTATTAAATTATAGACAAAACTTAGATGACAAATCTTATTATATGTTAAACATTGACATGATATTATATAGAGAAGGCAAATTGCAAGGTAAACATGTGAAGTTTGTTGTTGTCACAAATGGCGTTAAGACGAACGTTATTTTGGCTAGAATTATTGGAGTCGTCAGCGAGGATAATATTGCTCTTCATCCTTATACTGGTGTTGATACTATGAATACATTAGATTTTGATATATTTATACCATTGAAGGCTGTAGATAGTAGTGCAAACAGAAATACTGAAAATCTGCTGAATGATGAATATGTTGCATCTGAAATAGAAACCATCATGTATCAAAAGCTCTTAGATGAATACAATGCAGAAGATGTAGATATTATGAATAATAACTACATACCAAAAAAAGAAGAACTTGTGAAGAAATCAGCGTGTTATCTGTAATAGTTTTTACATAGGATATTCTGTTCTATATGATTGTGATACCATAGATGGAAGAGTTTGTGTCAGTACCTCATGTGATACATGAGTGAAAACTTGAGGAAGAACATGGGGTAGTACCTGTGGGTCTAGTTGTTTTAGGACTTGAGCTAGAACTTCGGAATAGGTTGCCTGAAGCATTTGCTGCAATTTTTGCAAGTCAATGCATTGTTTAGGTGTATCTTCGACTGTTTGCACCTGTGGTAAGGCTTGAGAAGGTTGTTGCATGTCTTGTTTATGCGTTTGTTCTACAAATGGTTGCCAAACAGGGAACATAGGAGGATAATAAGGAACAGAATAATATGGTGATACAACCGTAGGGACTTGTTGAGTGAAAGGAACCGTAGGGACTTGTTGAGTGAAAGGAACCGTAGGGACTTGTTGAGTGAAGGAACCGTAGGTACAAATTGTACTTGTTGAATATGCTGTACCGGAGGGGGA
>Ga0164293_10000475_pt1 | contig 31949 bp, 23 predicted proteins | sample GEODES118metaG_FD_111487 | JGI IMG/M metagenome (GOLD analysis project Ga0164293, IMG submission 111487) | Eutrophic lake water microbial communities from Lake Mendota, Wisconsin, USA - GEODES118 metaG | ecosystem: Environmental > Aquatic > Freshwater > Lake | place: USA: Lake Mendota...
AGCAAAGGCTGCTGCTGAAGCAAAGGCTGCTGCTGAAGCAAAGGCTGCTGCTGAAGCAAAGGCTGCTGCTGAAGCAAAGGCTGCTGCTGAAGCAAAGGCTGCTGCTGAAGCAAAGGCTGCTGCGGATGCCAAGGCTGCTGCGGATGCCAAGGCTGCTGCGGATGCCAAGGCTGCTGCTGAAGCAAAGGCTGCTGCTGAAATGACACCTGTGCTTAGTAAGCTTTATGCTAGTAATAGCGAACAACCACTTTCTATGGTAACTGAAAGTGAATGTATTGAATATCCTTCAGATAAATCAAAAATGAACCCCGATACTATTATAGGTAGTCAGTCTGGTGAAATTATTGATGAAAATTTATTAGTTTGTACTAACGGAGATGTAAACTTAAAATATTTAACTAAAAAAAATATAGAATCATGGACAAAAAATGATACAGATATATATTCAGACCATGCGCCTATTAAGTATCACTACATAATAGATGATAAAGATGGTAATATAAATTACGCTATGGAATGTTATAGTCCAACATCTGTTACTACTAAAAAATATTCATATATAACATGGAATATTGCGTATCAATTTAAGTTTGTAAAAGAAGGTAATTTCTATTCAAGTAAATTTTATTGTGATAAAACACTTCCAGTTCAGTGCAAAGATGAATTACGTGACATTTATATACAAAGGTTGAAAAATATTTTTAAGGCGGTTGATGTTATGATGAGTAGTGATACTAGTTGTTTGGGAGTATTGTTACAAGAATGTCCAATAGTATATAACCTAACCGAGGACTTTACTCTAGATAATATCTGTAAAACTATTACCAACTTTAACCCCAAATATAAACTTTTAAATTTTAAATATTCAAAAACAGATCCTGCGAATGAAAATGCTATGACATTAACTATTAGCATTGCTCCACTACTTACAGGTCCAGATGCAGCTTTTTTTAAATATATTAGTGGTCCATACATTTATAACAGAAACACAAATTTTTATTATATGCAAGATAACAAGAAATTTTATGATAATACTTCTGGTGATTCTACGGAATTTAGTATACAAATTATAAAAGACGATAGAATAGACAGATGGTATATCGTAAAGCATTATAAACCCAATAGAAATGAAAATTTGGCTTATATTGATTGTAAATTTATAAATTATAAATGTGTAGTAGGTAACCAAGTATGGAAAAAAATGGATGATTCCGAAGTTAAAAACATAAGAACGACATATGATAATAAACAAACTACAGAATTTTGTTTGGTAGTTAAAACAACAGAATTCCCTTATAGTGACTCTACTAGTGTTTTTAATTTTAGAGAGGATAAGGATAAAACAGAATATCCTACAACAAATAACTATCCGTCCGAAATGAGTTTATATATACACGATAAGGTAGCGTCTAACCCTACTTTTATTGAATTGTTAGATAGAGTAATGTGTAATATTTTAGAACCATTTAAAACTATAATTTTTAATGTGCATTTTCCAGTAGAAAAAAATAAAGATGGTACAACTATTCATTTATGGGAACGACAAAAACAAATATATGACTTTATGAATGAAGTAGTTTTTATTATTCGCAATATAACCAATGATAAAACAGGTATATACAAATATAAAAATTTTTCTATCATATTTTGTGGTGATTTTAATGCAAATATAGCGCAACGCTTTCCAAAAGAGTTAAAATCTAGTGATGGAAAAAGTATTGTTCCTGATTTTTTCACATGTCATAAAGTTGAGGGGCAAAAAACTATTATTTCAACAACGCCATATAATTCACCAACTGCATTTGGCAATAATAAGTTAAAGTATAATTTAACAAACATAGACTTTTCTGTTCTTTATCCTGCATTGGTTTCCGTAGCTACTGCTCCTGCTCCTGCTCCTGCTCCCATAACAAAATACATTTTTGCATTTGATATTGATGATACTTTACTTGCAAGTCACACTATTGATAAATTATCTATGGATGCTAAAGATGTTCAATATAGGCAAGAAATTATCCAAAATATGAGAAAAGTTATTGAAAGTAATAACTATGTATGGATAGTAACTGCGAATTCTAAACCAAACTATACAAAAAACAACTTTTGTAGTAAATTTTTTGGTTCTACTGATGAAGATTTTTTTTATAAGTCTGAATATTTTTATTTTATGAATCCCGATATTATTGCACAACAATATAGAGAAGCAAAAAATGAATTTCCATTAGATAAAAAGCTTGTAGATATAGTTGACTTGGGTTGGAACGCTATTCATACACAGGGATTAAAGCCTTATGGTATTTATGCACAAAGTTTAATTACAAAGAAAAAATATAATGAAACCCATACTCCAAAAATAGGTGATTTTAAAATTTACTTATTTGATGATACCAATAAGGGTGGATATCTTCAGGCAAATAGTTTAAATATAGGTATAACATTTATTTTAGTTACAGATTTTACTAAAAAAGTGCCTAACTTAATTCCCGAATTTAAAAAAGTGTTAGATGATGGTACATCAAAAATTGGTTCAGTGTCAGCACCCGTATCTATGTCACCACCTGTTTCTACTCCTGCTACTACTCTAAAAGTAATGTCATTTAATACTTGGTATAAACCATTTAGTGCTCAAAAAATAAAAGATGATGGTAATCCTCAAGAACCAGATATGCAATATTGTAATATCGAAAAGGCGGATGGTACTTTAATAAATGTATGTCAAGAAAATATTATGAAAGAAATTATGACACAAATAGAGGAAGGGTTTCAAGTTATATTTTTGCAAGAGTTTACAAGTCGAATACAAGAAGTTTTTGATAAATGTAAATTTAGTGATGAATATGTAGGTAAAAAAAAACAAATTCCATTTACGATGGCATATACACCATCTGGAGGAGGTTCATCTGTTGAATATTATGTATATAGTGTTACTGCGCAAGGTGAAAGTATGGTTACTTTATGTTCTAAAACATTTTTCCCTGCCCCTGTAACACAATACTATATGGGAAATTTAACAGGTTATCCCAATAACCCATCATATGCCAGTGATGGCGACATTACTCAATTCTGGGACATATCCGGGGGAGGAAGACCTTATATAGTATTAGTATTTGATGATAAAAAAATGATTTTAATTAACATACATGGACCACATGGTGACAAGTTTAATTCTAATTTACAAAAAATAGAAACAACTGATGCTGCTGGGAAAAAATTATTCACTGCTATTAAAGACTTCAAATCCCCAATTGACTCATTCGTTCAAACTGAAATAGATAGAAAAAATCAAGCTGTAAATGTATTAAATGGTGAATACGAAAATTTGCAAGATTATACATTTCGACAACTTGGAGATATGCTTAGAAAGCGAATCCCAGAGAAATTAAAAGAATATAACATCATATTTGCAGGTGACTTTAATATGCGTCCTGATGAGGCAAAAAGACATTTAGTAAAACTTAGTGAAATATTGTCAACTGGAAACTATGGTGAAGGACCTTTTTCAAATAGTTCAGGAGTTTTTGATAAACAAGAACAAAATAATATAACTCTTACAATTGGTGATACTAAGAATATATCTACCGGAACTTGCTGTGTAGAACATAAGGGCGGTTCTTATGGTTCAGGAGTTTATGACCAGATTTATTCGAATAAGTTAAAGGTTACAAAATATTGGACATACAATGGTAACATAGAATATGATAAAAAAGGTGGAATTCTTTTCTCTGACCATTTACCTGTATATGCAGAAATAGAATTACCTGAATCTGCAACATCTGCGCCTGTATCATCATCTTCTGGTGGTAGTAAACGATTTACTCTCCGGAATAATAATAATAACAACAATAAACCCATATCTAGAAAGATAAGGAAGCATGCATCCACATCCATGCCTACAACCAGGTTTACAAAGAAGCATTACCATTCAAAACATAGTCATAACCATAATAAAAAACATAAAACTAGGCGTAGTAAGCATTAAGATTAAGATGCCTACCTAATTCAAGTATAAAAATTCAAGTATAAAAATACATACATAATGCGAGGTTATGTATGTATATAGTTGCCGTGACGAATCAAACACTGCACCATATTAGTTCTTCATTCGATAACTCCGCGCCAATCAAAATACTACGATTTAACTCAGGATTTTCACTTGAAAAGAAACTAGGACGTATTATACTCCAGTCTGTTTTTTCATCCAACAATCCAACCTTTGTGTATATAAATGCTGCAAGAGCACTACACCAAAAGCGTGATATTTTTTGGGGGTCTGGGTCTTTCTTGCAATATGCTTCAATCCAATCTCGCACCACGATATCGTAAGGTTTATTAAAAACACTATCATGTATTTCTTTCATTCTTTCATGTGTAAATGGATTTTCTGTATGATAGTGTAGGTGTCGTTGTTTATGTGTATGCGTATCAACCGAGTCTTGATTTGATTCAATATCGTTATCGTTTCGTGCATTACTTTTATATAATAAGTATTTCAAAATGCTGAATCCTGAGTAGATATAACCAAATGTATTTGAAAACGTCTTTATAAGCAAGTTTTGGTTTTGGTTTCTGTTTCTAGTTACTAATGCTGTACTACCCGTGTCAATAGTAACCATAGTTGTATTGTTTTCGATACTATCTTCTGCAAAATGGAGGCGCAATCTTCGCAAATAGATTTTCCCTTTATATGTGGTTATAAAATCTATAATAGGTGTAAGTTGCACCCCTATTTTTCTCTTACCATCTTCCGCGTCGGGTATCTGGGCTGTGCCTGATTGCCATACATATACACCCTTCAATGGTTTATCTAAATATGTAAAATCAGGGTTTACAACAACCATCCCAATATGTGAGAAATCACTTTGCGAACCATACTTTATAAGCCAGCCGAATAATCCAAGCCCTTTTTGTTCAAGGTTGTCGCATAATAGCAAGTCGCCTGTTTTTAAACTATCTATGCATTTTGTTATATCTATAATTTGTTGGCTGTTAATCATACTCTTGATAAAATTAATAAACAATATATATAACCTTTATATTTATTGTTTTATATATTTATTAACCTAGATAATTATTATATTCTTCAATATTATTGCAAATCTCACCCTCACCCTCACCCTCACCCTCATCCTCATCATCATCATCAAAAATACTATCATAGCTTCCACTAAATAAGTCCTTAAAAGCTGACATTAGTTGTTCTATATATGTTTTATCCTTGCATAACGAATTGCAAACATTTTCTGATATAGCAATAGCTAATTCAATCCTACAAAAAAATTTAGAAAATGTAAGATTTTGTGTTTTTAATATTTTATTCACTTCGTATATTTCTTCTCCTCCGAAAAATATTTTTTTTATATTAAGCGTGTTATAACATATATCATACACATCTTTTATAAGTTTTTCATTTATAGCTGCAAGTGATTCTTTATTTTCATTTAATTTATTGTGTTTCTCTCCTTTCTCTATCGGCTCAGAGAGGTAAGTGACGATATACTTTGCAAGCTTCTCGTAGTTTCTTGATACTAAAATTTTAAAAAAGTTAAAAAATATATTTTGTTCTTCTCTTGTCAACTTACCAATAATTCCATAATCAATAACTCCAATTTTTAAGACGTGGTTCGTGTTCGTGTTCGTGTTCGTGTTCGTATTACAAGGTTCTTTCATAAAAATAATATTACCAGAATGTAAATCTGCATGATATATCGAGTCATAAAACACAGACTTTATATTAAATCTTGACAATATTTTTGAATACTCATCTTTATCTTCTGTGGAAATATTTTCAATCCTTTCACCTTCTATATATTCCATAATAATAGCATTTGGGTTTGCTTGTGTAAAATAATAATAAACATTCGGAATACATATATCTTTTACGTCTTTGAATTTTTCATAAAAAACTTGTATATTATTAACTTCATTCAAAAAGTCAAGTTGTTCCGTCATGATTTCGCGATTTTCTTCAAAGATATCACATATATTCAAGTTACATAAATATGGCAGTTTCTTTGTTATATTTACCAAAAGTTCTAGTTCGCTCATTGACTTTTCAAATTTCTCGACAATATTTTTGCGCCGATATTTTATAATTACTTGTTTCCCGTTAAGCGTAGCTTTATATACGATAGCAATAACACCTGATTTAATAGGTTCGGGGCTACTATAAATAACAAGTTCATCTCCTTTACTTTTTGCAATACTTATCAGTTCAAATAGTCCCTTATAATCTATTTCGTTCACATTATATTTAACGTTGTCTGTATGAGTAATAAAATAATTAAACAGCTCTTTATTCATTAGTTTATTGTTTGCATTATTTGAAATTCCCTGAAATATTTTTGTGAAGAATATATTTTTATCCGCCAACTCCTCGCAAAGGCGCACTATGACATTATTATAATTCTCGTTTGTTTTTTTGGAACACTTATATAATATATAATATTTTGCATATATTCCTATACAAGAAGTTATAAAATATGATTTTGACATTGCGGAAACAATCATTGGTTTTATATTTCTTAAAAATGAACTGAATTTATCTAGTATATTATTCGCATAGTTAGGGGTGCCTACATTGGGTTCAGATTCTGTGTCACATCTTTCAAGCAGACATTGTAATTCGTGTTTATCTACGTTGTCGGCGTGTTCGACATTAATAATATCATCATTTTTCTTTGCATCGGTTCTGTAAAAAAAAGGACATTTATCTCGAATACTTTTTAGTGTTGTAAACATAGATAGTTAAGTAATATTTTTGGAAATGTAAATGTTTATGATTAGGATATTATTTAATATATATTATTTAATATATAGTATTAAATATTATTTAAACTTGTTATTATCAAATTATTATTTGGCATCGATAGTGTATTAGTGTATTAATTCAATAAATTGTTTCAGATTAAGAAACACTTTTTTCATGATAAGACCCATTATATTTTCCATATAAATAGGCAATGAATGACTTAAATCTAGTTTAAAAATATAACTAATATTTATTTTATGATATGATTCAAAGTTTACGACCATAGATGATATCGTATTTACAACTTTATCGTAGTTTTTTAACTCTTCTGGGTTAGGATAGTCAACATCCACACAATTATATGTCTTTTTATTTGGTTCACAAACTTCTTTAACTCTTACATACATATATTTGGGCTTTATCCCTAAATCAGATGCAAATGGTTTAAAAAGAAAAAGAACATTTACTTCGTTTATATTTTTATTTTCGGTTTCTGATGAAAGTGTAGTAGACTCCATACTATGCATTTCAATTTTCTCAAAGTTGTCTTTGTTCAATGTAAACATTAAGTTATATATATCTAAATTTATAATATTATACATGTTAACACTTTTATTCTCTGCTAAAAATTGCAATAAATAAATATTATTATTTTTTTCACGTTTTAGGTGCATTTTTTCCTTAAAACAAATAGTCTTAAAGCTATATTGTAAGTTATCATTCATCTTTGATTTTGATTTTGATTTTATTAGTAAGCAGACTATAATTATTATTACTATCTATTTATGTATATTTTATGAATTATAATTATTTGGATATTTAATCTTATTTCGCCAATGTATCAACATAATAATCTTTCAATATTCTTAATAAGATTAACTTTGTCTAATACTTCTTCTACATTTGATTTATGCTTTAATGCGAAGTATTGTGGATTTTTTAAAACCCGACCAATCGTAATTATATCCATATTTATATTACCTGTTAGTTTTATAGAATAGTTAGGAAAATACTCTTCTATTTTTTTACACCCCCAATAAAGGGGTATCGTATCATAAATAAGTGGGTTAACTATTTTTTCAGTAAAATAGTGGTCATGAGATGTATTTTCGATTGCAATCGTAAATATATAGTTTTCGCACATTTCTGCCATAGATTTGAAATCGCCATATATGTTATTGTTTTCGGGAAAACGCTGCTTATATATTTTTGTGCCATTACCCCATATATCAATTGGTAGCCTATGTTTCAGTATATAACTTACAAGTTCATGGCGATATTTGTGACCTGGAGTATATGACTTCTGTGAAACCATGATTGACATTACTTTTGTTTTTTTATTCGAAACCTTACTGCCACCACCACCACTGCCAATATTTTTAGGTATTTCATGAAACAGAAATCCGTGGTGACCTATAAATGGGGGTGATGGCAGTGCATTTACACTACCGATAAAATATTTTCCTATATTATTTACAGCATATTCAATAAAGTTATTATAATATAGTCGCAAGTATGAATTGTTGGGTGGTTCGTGTGCAAAACCAATAACGCATTCTTTTTCAACATGAAGACTTCCAGGAACAGGGCAGTTTAATAAAAATACATGTGTATATGTTTCTGTAGTTGTAATGTATATTTTTTTTGTTTTACCATAGTAGTCAAGTTTTTTATAAAGACACATTCGTTCGTAGGTTTGTTTGCATGATTCCGATGTGCAAAAATCACTGAAAAATCGTATTCTTATATATTTCTTCTTAAAATCGGCAATAACTTTTTTAAAATATTCGCTTTCATAGCATGTATTATAGTGATTAATTTGGTATGGCGTTTTATGTATTAACGTGACTTGATTTATATTATACAATACCGATTCGTATATACTTAACTGAAGCCATAATTGGTTCATACAGAATTGTGTTATTTTGTCCGGGTTTATGGCTATCTCTATCTCTATTTCTGTATTGGTTATGGTTTGTTGTGGTTGTACATATCGCAAAATATCTCTTTTAAAAACAACACTACTATTTATAAAGGGGTTTACTTTAAAAAGATTATAGTTGTATAGCCCGTTTAATGGTATTTCGGGTATTTCAGGTTCAAGACCAGAGGAGTCATATCTACTTTTTGTCCCAATTACATCTATTCTTGGGAACTCTTTTAGTTTTGCAGCTTGAAGTTCTAGTTTGTTTGATTCCCATATGTCGTTTACATCTAATATTCCAATATAGTTATAAATTGTGCCATTATTTACTACATGTAACAAAGTTTGAATATACGTTTTAAATTCTTCTCCATAGTTTTTTACTTCGATTCGCTTGTCGTCAAATATGAATGTGTGTGTGGGTCTGGATGTGGGTGTGGGTGTGGGCTTATTATAAAATGCAATTTTTAATTCCCAGTCTTGAAATGTTTGATTTATTACGGATTGAATACACGATGATAATGATTCTAATAGTGTTTCATTAGTTGTATTACATATAATACATACGATAGATATCATTGTTTCGTGTTTCGTGTTTCGTATAGAAATATATATAATAAAAATATATTTTGATATCTTTATTATATTTTGGTGTATTTGTTGTATTTTAATTAAATATCTAAACTGATAGTATTCTTTTCAGATTTAGGTTTGCGTTTTGTTCTGCTTGGCATGTTATCATTTTGCAAATCTTTCAACTCAGAAATACTAATCGTGCTCCCTTTTTCTTCAGCATTGCTTGCGCCACCACCACTAAACAACGCCATGTCATTACCGCCGCTGCCACTTCCACTTCCAGGAATATTTATACTTTTGGTTTTAAGTCCAGAAAGAATATTACTAATATCACTTGGTCCTCTCATTTCAGGACGCGGGTTTTGTGGATTAGGAGGTGGTGCTCCACGCATAGACTTGTTTGCAAACGCATTTACAAAATTGTCTGTCAGGTTCACTCCATCATTCATACCTCCTCTACCAAAATTCAGGTCAGGGCGATTCGAAATATCGCCTTCTCTTCGCGGGGGTGGAATAGAATTGGGACCTTTTGTAGCAACGGATGCAGGTGGCGGACGCTGGTTATTAAAGTTGCTCGACATTGGCGGAGGCGCTGCCATACCTCCCATTCCGCCTACTCCTCCACCTCCTCCACCCATCATATCCCCCATAAAGTTCCCAAAGTTGGGAGATGATTGCGACATAGTGTTCACCGCAGCTTGTGTAAATTGTTTCATAAGTTCAGGATTTTGGCGCATAATATCGTCCATTCCAGGCATGGCGGATTTGAACATCGTATTTGTCATATGAAGCATGATCGCGCTTCCACCCAATTGAAAAAGCAGTTTCAATTCAGGCGCCATCTTTGCTTTCGATTTGTATTTCTCATGCAGTTCCCCAAAAATCTCATCGTAGTCGTCAACATTTTCGTTTATTTGCTCTGACCATCCATCCAACTTCAAATCAAATGGGTCGAACTTATTATTCAAAAATTCTATACCAGTAATTGCAGTCATCAGCAATTTTTGTTGAAACTTAATGCTATTCTTCTTCTCGCGTTCTTCAACATGTGTCTCGTATTCGCCCTTCATTTCAAGTAGTGACGACTCCATGCTGTATTTCTTACTAAGACGAACACCCTTTGTTTCAAGTTCTTCCAACTTTTGTAACATTTTAAATTTTTCGCGTAACAATTCTTCTTTCGACATTTGTGGCGTTGCGTCCACATTTGCATCAGGGTTTAGTGGAATATTGCTAAACTTACCAAACCCATCCCATGTTTTATTATCATTGTCTGTATTCGCAGTAGATGCACCAACATTACTGCCGCTGATATTATTATACTTTGGTTCGGAATACCCACCATCACTAGCATCATCGTCGTTGTAAGTGTTCAGTTTTATACCACCGCTTCCTCCACTACTCGAACTTGCTCCTACAGAACCAAAAAAATCAGATTTGAAATTCTTTGATATTTTTTTTACACCTCCACCTCCACCTCCACCAACAGCATCCGACAAATCATTCAACTCATCTTCCAATTCATTCAGGTCATCTAAATCAATATTGTCGCCACCTCCGCCACCACCTTTATTACCAGTTTTCAGTTTGTCATTCATAAGCAACTCAAGGCCTCCACCGAAGTTGACGGATTTGGTTCCACTGCTGCCACCTCCACCGCCGCCGCGACTACTTTTATTATTAAAGCCATTATCTAAATCAGATAAATTTCCAAGGTCAATCACTTCTTCCATAATGTTGTATTATCAATAATAATAATCTATAATTTTAATTTTAAGTTTGTGCGCATTATAAATATATATTTGTGAAACTATATGCGATATATATAAATCAAACTAAATTTATCATATTTTTGATAGTAAGATAATATATTCCTTGTAAAAAGCAATCTGCAAGATCGTCTTTCTTTTTATTTTTGTTAAGATATCCTTTAAAGTTGCCAAATTCTTCTTTTGTTTCTAAAAGTTCGGCAGTTATTTCAACACTTTCGGCTTTTCGTTCTGTATATGTTGTTTTCTTTTTTGTCATAAACATTTTTAATTTATTTGATGCTGAGATGAATTCAATATGGGGTGTATGTTTCATTATAAAATATTGTGCAATCATTCCTTGCAGTGTTTTCATGCGGCTTGCAATCGTGCTAATTTGGTTTTCAATAATTGCGATATCTATTTTAATGTCAGAAACCTCCAGCCCTCCCATTCCTAAAACATTATCAAGCTCTTGCATCATATTTTTACCGATAGTTATTAAATCAACATCCATTGCTTTGACATTTTCAATATGTTGTAGGTAGTTTTTGTGTAATTCTTGTTTTATCATATTGATTAGGTCATCTTTTGTATTTGAGTTTGGTTTTTTTGTATTTGTATTTACTATTTGATTTACGGGTTTCTCTCCTTTCTCTCCTTTCTCATCGAGAACAATAGAGAAAGAAGCTAAATGTTCTACAGGGGATACATCAAAGTTATACTTCATGATTAGTTCTTTGATGTCTACTAATTTCATTTTTCTTATTTTTTTGATATCTAATTCAGAAGAAGGAATCTTGTATTTTGATAATTTTGCATGTTTATTACAAAAATATTCGATTTCATATTCGGGTTCCTGATTTTCATTTATTTCGTGTTTCTCTCCTTTCTCTCCTTTCTCTCCTGTTTCACAAGTGTCTTGTTTGTTGTTTTCATCTTCATCCTCCTCTTCCTCATCGTCATTATCGCCTATTGTGTGAAACGTCTTGCAATATTTCGCATCTTGTGTGCATCCTAAAGTGTTACACTTTCTTACTATGGGAGTGCAAAGATTGATAACATCCCATTTTAATATTTTTACTTTGCATGTAGTTTCGTTCACTTGAAAAATACAATATGCTAAATTTTTCATCCCGACATCGAAGCTTATAATATTTTTTGTTTTTTCCATGGTGTATAAAAATACATAATATGTTTTTATTATGTATTTTGCGGAATGAATGTATTAGGTCACGATTTTACAAATGAAGACTTAGGAACACGTCTAGTTCCATGCCCATTTATTTTGACAGAACGTTGCGCCATCTTATATGCTCGACTTGTTTTATGATTGCAACCCTTGTCAAGAATACTAAAGTCAACTGCCGCGCTTTTCCCGCCGGTAATTGCACTTGCAAGACGAGCACGTCCCCATGAGTGTGCGGTCTGGTTGGGTCTACTACCGGATGAAAAATATGCACCTTGGCCTTTTTTCTCAATTTGGCGGAGGGCGGAAATACTGCATCCAGTCTTTTTGGCAAGTTGTGATGATGGAAGAATATCTTCTACGCCATATATTTTCCTTGCATGAAGAATATGCTTTGATACTTTGCCGGGATATGATGCGACGGCTTTTCGCGTATAATACTTTTTCTGCTTATAAAGTTTGCGGGATTTATCTAGTTGCTTTTTTTCAAATAATGTATCACGTCTTGATAAAATACGGGGTAAATACTTTGACGCGTAATGTTTTAAGGTTTTATTATTTTGACGATGTATCATTTTATATATAATATGTAAGATATTATATGTAACAATAAGCAAACTAGAATAAGTTATTTTTATTTAGAATTATTCATATCTTATTTTGCTCTTCTTCTTCTACAACAGATATCGGAGGTTGCACTTGTGGTATTGATTGTTCTCGTTCTTCCGGAACTATTGATAGTTGAGATGTTCCTCGGACTCTTGGTGTAAAGCTTCTATAATAACTAACTTGTGGTGTTGGTTGCTTACTTATTCCACGTCTGGAGGTTGTGCCTCTGGAGGTTGTGCCTCTGGAGGTTGTGCCTCTGGAGGTTGTGCCTCTGGAGCTTGTGCCTCTGGAGCTTGTGCCTCTGGAGCTTGTGCCTCTGTAACCTGGTGTTCTACTTACGGAAGGTTTAACTGATTTTCTCGATGTTGGTTTTGCAGTTTCCATCTCTTCGCCTTCGCGAATATCGTGACTATTTTCTTGAGAATTTTCTTGAGAACTTAATATATCTTCTCTTACCAATACATCCCTACTTGTTGGAGAACTAGGATTGAACCCTGTTATCGAGCTTTGCGCACGTGTAGGTCTGTTTTTAGCAGGATTTCCTTTTTTTGGCGCCAGTTGTATTTTTGCACGTAAACTTTTTAAGTACGCATTAAATGCATCAATTTTCGGTTTAGTTTCTTCTTCATTTTCGCAATAAGCATTAGACAAATATTCGGCTTGTTTTACTATATCTTTTATATCACAATCGTTTGCTCTTCCAAATAATAGTTTTTTACCTTTATCCCCGCGTAAATCTAATTCTAAAGCACGATATTGTGTTTTATTCTGGTCCGTAGGATGTTTTTCTCGTATAACAATTACCATATGATAAGGAACATTACCAATACCAGCTTGAGTAATAAATCTATTCGATTTTCCACACATTATACTAAATGAATTTTGCCCTGGTGTTTTTCTTTTAACTGATTTTACGCTAATATGATATGGAAGACCGGTAGTTTCCATATGTAAATCAAACTCGGCGGTATTGTCTTTTTTTTGATAGATTTTCTGTTTTTCGTATGCATCGGCGCGTACTTTTCCTCTTTTGACAAGATTTCTAAAATATTTAAATTCCGTCGGAACACCTTCTTTTCCTTTTGCTGGTGGCTTAGGTACTCCTCCACTTTGATATACTTTTTTAGTTTTATGATGTTTACCTTTTTTGTTTTTATACATAGTTTTACGCAATAATGCCTTAATAATAGTTATAGTCTTGTTATGGCTATGTTTTACTCTTCTTCGTCTTGTTGCCATTTATTTTGTATTTATTTAAAAATTACTATATACTATTAGTAGATATTATCTTAATTTGTAAAAATAAGATAATGAATAATTGGTTCTAATTTTACATAACTGAAATATTTAATTAGTCACCAATAGGATCAGCGGATGAAGATGATGCAGGTAGTGCAAACTGGAAACTACGCGAGTTGGACTTAGGTGGTGAAAAATTTAGAGCATATGGATTTATAGAAAATTTACTGCTACTCGATGCTGGTGTTCTTTGTTTTTTTAATTTTTGTCCACTACTTGCACTTGCAACTGCACTTGTAATTGCACTTGGCATTTCACTTGCACTTAGCATTAGTTGTTGAAGTTCTTCTTTAGCTGGCGAAGGTCTTCTTTCTCTTTTTGATGGTGTTGGTGCTGGTGCTGTTAGTCTTACTGGTTCTGGTTTACTTCTTGCACTTGCTCCTTTTGCACTTGCTCCTTTTGCACTTGCTCCTCTTGCACTTGGTCTTCCAAAACCGAGTGATGCAGCATTTTTGGAGAGAGGAAATGAAGTCGGTGACATTAAATCAGTAACTATTTGATCGGCATCCTCAAGTGTTCTTACATTTAATACTGCTTGAAGACGGCATTGATGCTTACATTCTTTTAATTCTTTTCCCACTTTTGATGATATTTTAGGTGCTAATGAAAATAATGTTCGTTTTTTTTTCATTTCTACTTGTAGTTCTTTTACCTGACGTTTAATCTCAGTAGTTTCTCTTTCTATTGTTTCTAACTCTCCACTATCTTGTGCTCTAGTAAATAATATCGATAAATCTCGTATTCTTTTTTCTAAATCTTGACGTTCTTTAGGTGTTCTATACCCCCCCCAAATGGCATCTAGTTGAGAGTCAATCTTGTATACTCGTATAGTTTTATCAGGTATAACTTTCCCAGGAGTCTCGATGTTATAGTAAATTATTACTAAAGTTAAAGGTTGGCCACCTAATATTTGTCCTACAAAACGAACGGCATCGGCTGAACATATTTGAAAACTACATGGACTATCTATGGTTACCTCTTTTTTTTTTTTCCCAACCTTATTACCAATTCTTTTACTTTTTATACTTACATCTCCCATTCCATTTGTTAAACGACTAGGTATATCATGTTCAGCTGTAGCGACTAATTGAAGGTAGGCCGCAAACATCTCTCGCCGTGTATCTGGGAAGTATTTTTTAAAAAAATTTAGAGCATATTGTTCTTCAAGAACTTTTCCAAATAATGTATTTTTACTTGGATATTCCATACATCTTCCTCCTGTTGCTGGATCATACCCCCTATATCTATAAAGTTCTTCTAGTATCGCCTTACCCCTAGGGGAATGTGGTTCACCCTGTATTATATCAATTGCAAGTTTTATATCCTCCTGGGTTGCAGGTTCTTCACCACCATCATATAAATCTTCTGTATCTTCTTCATCATCATCCTCATCATCGGAATATTCTCCACCAGATTGGTATAATATTCTATTATTTCTTCTATAGTGATAAACCTTTTTTGTTTTACATTTTTTTTGTCGTATACTTTGTCGACATTTTTTTGATTTTTTATTTTTATATCGACTAGTAATTCGCCGTTTATATTTTCGTCGAATTGTTTTCATATATATAGTATAAATATATGAAAAAATATAATTAAAAAATGGAATTATATAATAATATAATAATTATTATTTTTCACCCCCTTTAATTCGAACGCGCTAAACCTTGTATCAACATTTGTGATTGAGAAATATGTGGCGCACTCATCCGGCTCTGCAGTTCATTCCGCGAAAGATACATATTTTTCAGGTCGCTTGTTTCATAGCCAAATGGCTGGCTATTATCTAAAGCAGATGGAAAAACAAACGGCACATTCGATTGTGAAACCGGATTTTGGCTCCCTATGTAAATAGGCGGACACGCACCGCAGTTGTTACATGCAGATACAGAATTTGACTGCATTATCTTGACTGCATTGTTTTGCAAAAAAGTTCTATAATCCCAGTTGGATTTGATATCATTGTTTTTGCGGATTTTCTCGTTTATAACTGCACCTGGTTGCCAGGTCGCATAGTTTCTACCATCCGCCATAATAGGCGGAAAATTGAAGTGGATATTACTTGATCCAGAGTAGCAAGTTCCCCAAGACATTTTTGTGTTTTTGGTTGTGTCTATGTTTTAGGTTGTGATTCGTTACTAAACTACTATATATACTTTATTGTATAATTTATTATAATATATATAATAAAATATTAATACTTTGCTAAATAATATTTGCTATTTGCTATTTGCTATTTGCTATTCGTCATTCACCTATCCTTGGGTCAAATGTTTGATAAGTTCTTTCTTGTTAAGTTTGTTAATAGCAGTCTCATTATATTGGAGCCCATCTGCTGATAATTTAGTCTTCAAATGTTGCTTAAGTGTTTGAACATTCATTGAGTTGTAGTCTGTATGCTGCTGTTTATCGGCTTTAAAAATAGTCTTAATTTCGGTAGTATCGGTGAGAGAAGTTTCTAAATGTTGTTGTTGTTGTTGTTGTTGTTGCAAGGGTAATGATGCATGTTCATGGAGTTCTTGCACTTTTACTTCAGTATCATCGCTGGTTTCTTCATCGTCATTCTCATTGTCATCATCACTCATATCCTCATTGTCGTCATCCTGTTCGTCATCATCACTTACATCATTGGTGTCGTGTTTAGACTCAGCGCTTACAGCATATAAAGGCTCCGTCAACTCAATGACTTTAATATCATCGCCAGTTAAGTGTTCAATGGCGTGTGCGTGTGTGTCTAAAGCTCCGCCGTTGTTAAATATTATTTTTTTTGTGGTATTCTCGTGGTTATCTTCGTTCTCATCCTCGGACGATGATGAATTAGTGTCATCATCTTCAGAATCAGACGAAGATTCATATTCGTCATCATCGTCTTCGTCGTCGTCATCATCTGAAACATCAATCAAGTCATTTGGATGACGATTTTGATTACCTAGAATACCCGCACCCTCACCTGCGCCACCCTGTTGCATCTGCATTTGAACATGTTTCATGATTTCATCATCACTTACCATATTTCGCTGATGTCCTCCATTTCTCATACTCATTACTAAAGATTGTAATACTTTTGCCTGTTCTCTTTGTGAAATCTCTAAAATTCGCAGCTTAAATCGGAAGAAGATAAACATTACCGAACATATGATTAAAGTAATAAGAATATTGAAAATAGTTTGTGAATGGAATAGTGACATCTTTTATTTTTATACATAAATAAAAATAAAATATTTAACGCTTTAATGCTTTCTTAATTACATCGACATCAAAAGTTGTTTTGTATTTTCTATAATTGTCTTAGGATATTCTAAATCATATAATACTTTGATGCCTCCTTTAATTTTAGATATACCTCTTTCCAATTTGTATAAATATTTCACGTTATAATCTTCTTCGACGTCTACTTTCATTTTATAGTTTTTAATTTTTTTATTTGTTTTCAAGTTATTGCATAATGAAATATAATGGGTTGTAAGCATAAGATCAACATTCTTCATGCTTGACAAGTAGTCAATATACCCGTATGCACTTGCAACTGCTTCATAAGGATTTGTTCCTGAATACAATTCATCAAAAATACAAAAGTGGCGTTTATCATTTTCTTTTTCTAAACTATCTAAAATCTCTTTGCAACGTCTTGACTCGGCCTGGAATAAACTATCGCGTCCGGATGTATCTGGAATATTTAAGTAGCTGTGCAGATAGTCATAAGGTTTAATATTTGCGCTATCATAAAATCCGTATCCTATTTGTTGTGATAGAATAATATTCATGAGCGTTGATTTGATAATCGTAGTTTTGCCTGCAGCATTCGGGCCTGTAATTATGATTTTTTTATTTATGACAACGTCGTTTTTAATTGGTGTTTCATATGGCGGATAGTATAACTGCTTAAAAGATGTGTATTTTTTCAAAGTGGTTGAAGATGCGGAACTTTTACTTCTCGAAGATTTATCGGATCTCATAGATTTTCTGGATATGTTTGATGTATTCTTTTTGGATTTCTTATTTTTGTTGTCTTTCTCTTCGTTCTCTCCTTTCTCTTCGTTCTCTCCTTCTGGCAACTCATCGGCTTCAACGACTTCATCAGCTTCGGTATCATCGTCGCCAATAAATACACAAGGATTGATTCGCGAACTATCAATCATTTCTTTGATATGGTCAACATTTTCATAAAATCCATTGAAACCGAAACTATAGTCTACGCATGATTTTATATCGTGGTCGACAAATATTTCATAGTTTAGTTTCATAAGTTGTCCAATTTCGGTGAATTTCTTAAAGTTAACTGCAAAGGGTTTGATTTTACTAAACATACTGCATAGTTTCTCCAAGTGTTGCACCTTTGCTTTCAAATCGTTTGTAAATTCGCGATAGGTTATAAGGCTATGTGACATTTGAATAACATGTTTCATATTTCGAATCGTGTATCGAAAATAGTCGTTCAAAATAAATATATTTTTGTGAATAAGAATCATATTTTTGTAAAACCGATAGCACGACATAACATTCTGGTAAACCTGAATAAAGTAGAAGAAAACCGACATGAGAACATAGATGCGTTTATCCCATGGCATACTTGAAAAATCCAGAAGCGAAAATACCTTTCCTATCGGATGGCTTGAAAGAATAGTTTTCAAGGATGCGATATAGGTTGACAACGAGACTTGCGACTTTTGAATCTTCAATAAGAAGAACGGAATAAATAATAAAATCAATGGTGAAAGCAGTGAAATCACAGGCGATGTCAAGTTATAAACGCTCATAAGTTGCATAGCCACTGGCGATTTATTTAGACTATCAAGCATAGGGAAATCAATATAACTGAAACGCTGTTTAAAATTCTTATCGCCGGCAATATCGATCCATAATTTATCAATCGTGTTGTAAACGTCGTGCGGGAAAATAATTACTCCGGATTTGGTAGTATCATCGCCTGTCTTGTATGGTTTATAAGTATAGTTATTTTTATCGTCTAAAATCATTCGCAAAGGTTCGCTAAGTTTGCAGCCATATTGGTTTACATAAGATTGGTAAAATGTTTGCGACTCTTTTAGAAAGTCTACATTTGTAGTATAGTAGCGGCTCCATAGTGTGACGTATCGTTTACTAAAGGTGGACTCAGGTTTAAAAATGGTTTCATACATGGGGACACAATCATCATTTTTTGCCTCAAGTAGTTCTAAATCATTTAAAATATTGATATTAATTTCGCGTTTATCACTATCTTCTAAATAACAGATAGGAAGTTTAAAAGATGTTTCCGGGGAAGAGATATTTTTATTATTGTGTTTTGATTTTTCTTTTTTTTGATTTTTCTCTCCTTTCTCTCCTTTCTCTGTCTCTCCATCTGGTTCTTGTTCTTGTTCTTGCTCTGGGGTATTGCCAGGAAATGTCTTCAAATATTTACTCACTTCATTTGTCAACTGCATCGTAAAAGAGTTTGCACTTGATTTTCCACTCGGGTCTTTTTTAAGTTGTTCTTGTTTTATTTTATCATTTATTTCTTCTAATTTTTTTAGTTGCGCTTCTTTCATATCTGTTAAAATTTTATTAATGTCAAACATTTTATTGTATCCTATTATTTGCTTTATATCTAAAAATATTAATAATAAAATAAATATACGAATTTATTTTATTATTTAATTTTTGTATAATGTTTTCTATAACATATAGTATAACGTGTTGCATAATGTAAATCTAATCAATTGCAATATTCGATGGCAACTCGTCGACTATGGTGTGATAGTGTCGCTCAATCTCTTTCATCGTTTTCATATCCCATCGAGTAACAAAGTTGATCGCTGTTCCTTTACGTCCCCATCGTCCCGAACGCCCAATACGATGCAAGTATTTAAATACACATTTCGGCAAGTCGAAGTTTAATACTGTTCTAACCTGTTGCACATCAATACCACGCGAAGTAACATCCGATGAAATAAGGACACGATGTTTTCCCGCCTTAAATTCACTATACGCCTCATCACGTTTCGATTTTTCCATATTACTATGGATACAGCATACCGGAAATCCGTCATTCTGCATCGCCTCTGTCAAATCCATGACGCGTTTGATACTATTGCAATAAATAATACATTGCGACATTGAAATAATATTAAAAATGTCCTTAAGTGTTGCATATTTTTGCGAGTCGTCGTTAAGGGCTACATAATATTGTTTGATACCTTCAAGTGTCAGCAACTCCGACTTCACCAAAATACGCACAGGGTTGCGCATAAATTTATCTGTAAGTAGTTGTAACTCAGGGGGCAATGTTGCGCTAAACAATCCTACTTGCACATTGTTATTCAGATACTGGAATATATTATAAACTTGTTCCTTAAATCCACTCGACAACATTTCATCCGCCTCATCCAAAACAAGAATAGAAATATCTTTTGCAATGATATTGTTTCGTCGCATCATATCATAAACACGTCCAGGGCAACCTACGATAATATGCGGTGTGTTATTTTTCAATTCAAATGCATCGTCGTCTGTGGAAGTTCCACCAATGAGTAGATGATATTTAATATTTTTATTCACTGAACCAATACTTGAAATGACTTCGTAAATTTGTTTTGCAAGTTCACGAGTAGGCGCCATAATAAGACCCTGGGTTTTATTAAGTTCGGGGTTTATATTTTGCAAAACACCTATAGTAAAAACACCAGTTTTACCAGTTCCAGATTGAGCTTGTGCAATAATATCCCTTCTGTCAAACATTGTTAAAAGTGCTTTGCATTGAATCACACTTGGAGTGTCAAAGCCATATGAGTAAAGACCCCGCATAATATCTTCATTAAGAATACCAGTAAGGTCTTCCCATTTATCGAATTCCTTAGGGGGCGCAGATTTATCCTGATCGATAGTAGGGTGTGTTTCAACTACGGAATTTTGGGAACTTTGGGTAGTATCAACCAATGAAGTAACAGGAACAGAAACTTGCTCTGATGCATGTTTGGTTCTTTCAGATGGATGATGTTCTGTAGAATTATTATAATTTCTATTAATATTTAATCCGCCAAGATTCCTATCACTTTGGTAGTTAAAATTAACTTTGTTCCCGCGATTCATTCGACCATTTGGTCTACCTTCAAATCTTGATTCATTTGGTATAGACGAGTCGTTTCTATAACGACTATTATTATTATTATTATAACTTATGTAATTGGAACGATATGCGTTGCTATCGGCTCCGCCACCCCCTGCGGCATCAACACCATTATGTGAATTAAATTTTCCAATCGGATTCTGATTGTGATTCTGATTCTGATTGTGATTGTAACTATGGTTCGGGTTCGGGTTCGGGTTCGCCCCCTGGTTACCATTATTATATCTATAATTTTTATTATTGCGTTGAGTATACTTTTCGGACATCGTGTGCTATAATGTAATAGTATATATATTTTTATACATTTAAGTATTTATAGTTTAAAATATTTATATTAAATAACAAATAACTATGGTGGACATAAAATAATAATTATATCAAAATCGATATAAATATGTTATAGTATATAAATATAGGACTATATCATAGACGTAGTAAAAAATGATACAATATGATATGAATGATTATGAAGAAATAACAAATGCTGGGTTCATATGCAACTTAACGCAAGAAACGTTAGATATCATTTCAAAACTATCAGAACAGGTCGGTGCACCAACATATATTAAAACTCCAATCTTTCTTAAAAAGGAAAGTAGAGTTACTGGTTTGGGGATGGGGTTGGGTTCGGCAATCAGTGCTATGGCAAATTCGGGCATTGGTGGTGGAAATGGTGGGTTTAAAAAGAATAAAAATAGGCCATCAGAGATTACAGATGAAGACTGGGAAACGATTCGTCAGTTTCAGACTACGACAAAGCATATTAGCGAAGGTATACAAAAAAATATGGAAAACATTCGTGGATATTTAAATAAGATGTCAGATGCGACATTTGATAAAATGGCTGATGAAATAAAGATGGAAATTTCACAACTTATAGAGCACGAAACCAGTGAGGAAAATATGATGAAGATTGGTCACTCTATCTTTAGCATTGCAAGTTCGAATAGTTTCTACTCTCAACTATACGCAAAACTATTCAAAATTTTGATGGGAGAATATGAAGTGTTTAAGAAAATATTTGAAGATAACTACAAGGTTTTTATTAATTTATTTGACAATATTGAGTATGCAGATCCTAAAAAAAACTATGATAAGTTTTGCGAATATACAAAAACAAACGATAATCGTCGTGCGATGAGTTTATTTATTGTAAACTTAATGAAGAATGGTGTTATTGAAAAGGAAGAGATTCTAGAAATTATTAGAAATTTACAAAAGCTTATTATGCGGTATATTACAAAACCAGATAAGACAAATGAAGTCGAGGAGCTTAATGAAAATTTGTATATTATTATAATAAATTCGTCAAATGAAATAAAGTTTGGTTCAGACGAAGGGACTGAAAATATAGTAAAAGATGTTGAGTTTATTAGTATACTAAAACCGAAGATGAAGGAGTATCCTAGTATAACAAATAAGACTATTTTCAAACATATGGATATTATTACGGAGTTAAAGTAAACTAGCGTAAGTAAAGTAAAGTAAAGTAACAATTTAATACAAAATCGAGTTAAATATATACATTTAAACATAATAATAAAGATATTTACCAATATTAATATTATTATTATGTTTAGTTCAATTGAAACTATGTATGATCCAAAAGAAAATAAAAAAGATAAAAATATGAAAGATAAAAATATGAAAGAATGGAATAGAATAAATAATATATGGCTGGACATAAGGAATAAAAACAAAACTGAAAATCCGAGTTTATATAGCACGGATTCAGACAATTCTACTGCAGATAACACTCCCACTCCCAGGCCATCAACACCATTAACATCTTGTAATCATATTTTAAAAAAGTCGAATAGTTTTTGTAGTTATGATGATGAAATCAATAGTGGTATTGATTTAAGTAATGAATATTTAGATGGATATGGATATGGATGTGAATATAATTTGGAGTCTGATGTATATACACCTTGTTCTTCTGTAACACAAAATAGTATAAAATGTAAATATACGATTGAGAATGCTGCATCACTTGAATTGGACTATTCGTTAAACTATAACATGAAAATGTTAACACATATTGGAAACTATTATGAGATATTAAAAAGTAAACATAGTAAAGGGCAAACCAAAACGACCAAAAAACGAAACGTCGCAACAAAATTATGTAAACCGGAACTTATAAAAAGTATAGTTTCATTTGAAACAGATGCTGCAAATCATTGTGTAGTATATCAATGCAAAAAGATGCTCGAATATATTGAGTCAATTAAAAGTGACAAATATTTTTCATCATTTGTAATATTTCCGTGAAAATATATAAATAATAAATAATAAAGTATAAATATATTTAAATTATATACTTTATTATATACACAATAACACAATAACACAATACCACAAGACCACAAGACCACACATTATGTCATCTAGTTTTCCTTCATCAATAAGCGATATAAAATATTGTTTATATATAAACCTTGAAAGTAGAAAAGATAGGAGGGAACATATTGAACAAGAATTAAAAAGCATAGGAATTCATGGTCTTCGTTTTAATGCAGTCAAACTACAAAATGGACGCATTGGTTGTAGCATGAGTCATTTAAAATGTTTACAAATCGCCAAAAAAAATAATTGGCCATATGTAATGATATGCGAAGACGACCTTTTGTTTTTAGACAAGGAAAAAGCAGTAAAACATATGAATGATTTTTTTAAACTGCATTATGGCGACAACGATATATGGAATGTTATGCTTATAGCAGGAAATAACGTGCCACCATATAAAAAAATAGACAACACGTGTATTCGCGTTTCACACTGCCAGACTACAACAGGATACATAGTAAAAAATACATACTATGATACACTGATAGATAACATAAAAACAGGAATCGAAAAACTAATGAAAAATCCCACAAATGCTTTTTCATATGCAATTGACAAATATTGGATTCAACTTCAGAAAAGAGATGTATGGTATTTACTTGCACCGATTATTGCTATTCAGCGCGAAGATTATAGTGACATTGAACAAAGAACAACCAACTACGAGTATATCATGAAAGACTTGGATAAACCGCATTTAGTGCGGAATATGCAAAATATTAGTATGAGTTACTTGAATACTTATTAAATTATTTATAATTTTTATAATTTTTATAATTTTATTATTGACTTGTCCATTTTATTTTTGTCCATGACGGGGGGCATAAGTCATTTGTATTATGTGTAGGCAATGCAGGACCAAACCAATTATCAGGATAGCAAACTATTTTATTTGGATTTGTATTCAGATACGCCGACCACCAACTAAATGTGCTGTTTGCAATAATGTTATGACTGCAACAACCCATAAGTAGCATTGACTGCCAATCTTCTATATTATTGGGTGCTCTATGAAATAACATAGAAGTAAACCTCTTGCGTAATTTATCTATCTTTACTTCTACTTCTGCTAGGTCGTTGTCTTCGCAAAAGTATAATACTATGTATTCTGTTGATATAGTATCCAGGAACGCTTTTGACTCTGATATAGACCCAGGCGTTTGTGAAAGTGCAGGCGACAACAAAGCCTGTGTATTCAATATATACAAAATACTATTCGCATAATAGTTAACACCAAGTGGGGTATAATGATGCGTCAAGGATTTATAATCGCCGAGACGAAAATGCAAAGATATTACACGTTTATTTCTACACACTGAAGTCAATAGTTTTTTCATGCTTTGTTTCTTTTCTTGTAGTTTCATATATTTTATGATTTGACTGGTTTCTTTCTCAAAATATTTATAACTATGAAAGTAACCAAATAGCATTATGCCATTATGTGAATTTAATATAAGCGGATGCCGCTGCATTTCGTCATTATAGTTAAACGTTGTTTCTTTATACATTGGTAATTCTAACTTATTTATAGAAAAATCAAATGTATCTTTTTTCAATTCCGCGAAAAGTGTATCCCAATATATGTCTTGGCGTTTATCGCCTTCTAACTTTTTATTAGGAAAAATAAAAGAGCGTTTTAGTTTCAGCGATAAAGCCAATATAGTAAAAATTTGGAACAACTGATTACCTAGCCCTCCCATAATTACACACGATATCTTGTCGCCAAACATATAATGTTATATTTATAGTAACTGATAATTATGGTTCTACGTATAATAAATATAAATAAATATATTTAATATTATATAATAAGTATAATATATTAAGTATAATATAGTATTGACATAACACATACACGTATAAAATTCTATTAAGTAAGAAAATAAAATGGTTCGTTCAAGAATTGACCCCACTATAAACTATACAGAAGTAAAAGCATTAGACCAAACAGATATGAAAGACTCACAATATAAAGCCCCACTATATGAAGCAGAAGTTTTAGGTATTCATACGATAGTTAGTATTGGGCAAATAAAAAACACATTTATTGAAAAAGGTGTAGTATACTTCCCGCTTTATTTGATTAAAGATGACAAAGTATTGTCACAAATCGGTATTATAGAAGCAATGCAAGAAACGATTCCGTCACTTTTGGATGAAGAAAATGATATCAGTTTGGAAAAGGCAGAGCCAGCGCTTTTATATTCATTTGTAAAAGAAAGTTTGGTCAGGAAAGCGGTATACATTGCTGGTAGATCGGAAACAGAGGGAATGGCAATGGGAATGGCTCAGGCACCAAAGATAAAATCAAAACTTTCGCTTGCGCCATTGTCTATGTCCACATCCGAAAAAGAAAGGAAAGATGCGCTTAAAAAAAGTGCATTATTAAGCAAGGAATTAGGTGTTGGTGGTATTGAAGACGAAGACGAGGGAGAAGACTTCACTGCAGGCGTGGATGCTGAAGAATCAGACCTTCAGCGAGCAATTCGTGCATCTATAGTAGAAGGTTCAAAGGTTCCCGACTTGCCATTAAAACATGCAAGTATTCCTGTTCAAACGCTTGACCAATTTGAGGCAGAAAGAAAGAGGTATCGTCATAACAAAGACGAGTCATGGATGGAGTCTTACTACGAAAATAATAATTTTAAAGTTATTCAAAATTCGGGTGGAGGAGATTGTTTCTTTATGATTATTTGCCAGGCGTATAAAACGATTGATCCTGATACTACTATGAGTGTTATAAAATTAAGGCGTCTTTTATCCTATGCGCTTACCGAGCGGCAGTTCACAGAATATAAAACATTATATGATGATTATTCTCGCCTGGAGAAAAAATTAGTAAAAGACAATCAGGATATTGCTACAAGAAACAAGGAAATCAAAGAGCGGTTTCAGAATAGTCAGAGCAAGCAAGAAAAACTAGAACTGAAAGCTGAATCCGAAAAACTCATCGAAAGCAATAAGCGTATTATGCAAGAGTTGGAAGTCGTAAAAGAAAATAAGAAAGAAGTTAAATTTATGAAAGGTGTGAAAACAATTCAGCAGCTGCGTGAAGTAATGCAAAAGGGTGAAATGACAAGTGAATACTGGGCCGATGCATGGGCAATCGCGGCTCTCGAAATTATTTTGAATATAAAATTTATTAACCTTTCTTATAACGATTTCAATCAAAATAAGCGAAAATCATTCCAAGAAATCAATGTCATAAATTGCGGCAATGATTTGTCGAAAAGTTTAATAGAGGAAATACGTAAAAATGTTGCGGAAGTTAGTAGGGATGAAGGGGCAGGGTCAGGAGCAGGATCGGGACCAAGGTTGGGTGCTGCAAGTGCTGACATGGGAGGCAAAAAATCGCCAGATGACTATGAGTTCAATCCAGACTACTATATTATGATATCACATGCAATGGAACATTATGAACTGATTACTTATTATGGGAATGCAATGTTGACGTTTCCAGAGATACCATATTGCGTAAAATTGCAAATAGTTACACGTTGTTTGCAGGGCAAGTTCTTTAATGGTGCATATAGTCATATTCCGCAATTTAAGTTATTTATCCAAGAACTGGGTATCGCGAAAAAGGTGGAGGGGCGAATGGTGGATGAAAGTGTGGATGCATTATCTGCCGCGGCTTCAAATCCACATTTTAGTGATAATATCCAACTCGTGCACCATAAGAGCGCAGGAGATGAAATGCCTGGAAGGGCGCAGGGTGATTATGTAGCGCAGGGTGATAGACCCGGATTTATGGAACTTGGTGGGGGTGGTCATGACCATCGTGGAAGCAATAGTTGGCGCAGAAAAATATCAAATGAGTGGAATGCGCCGTTTACATTGGACGGACATCGATGGTTATCTGTTGAACATTACTATCAGGCGAATAAATTCTTGAAAAAACACCCGGAGTTTTATTTATTATTTACGATGGATGCAAATAAGAAGAGTAAATATTATGAACCATCGTCAATATTGTCGCGAATAGCACACGATGTTGAGCTGGCGACGTATGCTGGAAGAAAATTAGGCACGACAAAAATAGATGGTAAGAAAGTTGTTCTCCGACCTGAAGAAGTGGCGATTGATCCGGACTTTTTTAATGGAAGACATGCCAAAGTTTTAGAAGATGCAACTTTTGCAAAGTTTACTCAAAACGACGACCTTGCAAATATTCTGATGTTAACAAACAATGCCAAGTTGATAAATTATCATCATACAAAGGAGCCATCCGTTTCGGTGCACTTGATGCGTGTTCGTTCGAAACTGAGAACAAAACGAGGAGGCGTGAATGAATATGAGGTGGTGTGAATGTGGAATAGAATGTAAAATATAATGAAAAATACCATATTTTTAATATAAAAATATAGTATATATCTATCCGAATCATCCAAATCATCCGAATCATCTAAACCCATGAACTATACACTAAGCACATCTGACCATAACCTGCTTCACTTGTTTAAATGCGATGGTAACTATAAAAAATTAACACAAATGAATAAGAAGCAGCTTACAGGGAATGCAAAAAATCGACGGCAGTATGAAATAAATGATATATTATTATCTTTTTATGACGTAATTGACAATGAGTTTCATCTTTTCAAGAGTAGTCAAGGTCAAACTCATGGTCAAGGTCATTTCAATAGTATTTTTAAACATAAACTTGAAAATATTCGCACAACAAGTGATAAATCTGTAGAAAGAAAAATAGTATCCGTATTAGAAAATATTCCATATGTTCCCGGTAGTATTGTAACATATATAAAAGAAAAATGCACATATGTATTAACATATTCATTTCGCATCAATGATACGCGCACTGCAAAAGTAAACTTTATTATTTTTGAAGACAGCACATATGAGATAAATAATATTAGAAAAAAGAGTGCATCATATTTTAAGAATGCAGTATTAAAAATATACTTATGGTTAAAAATTGCATCGAAGTATGCAGCCAAAGAATGCGCTCCTCAATTGGAATGTTTTATTTACTTGACTCCTTTCAAACGAAGTCATCCTTTATTTAGCAAGGAGAAGGAGCAGGAACAGGAGACAAAGACAGGGGTGGCATCTGCATACGAAGACTATGAAGAATATGAAGAGCTATACCATCACGTGAATGCACCACGCATAAGCAGTGTATTGAAACCGATACATATAAATGGAGGTGTATCGGATTTGTGTCAACCGAGTGGACGTGTTATTGTATATCGAAAAGAAGAATGGTTTAAAGTATTTATTCACGAAACGATGCACAACTATGGGTTAGACTTTTCAGAGATGGATATTAGTGCTGCAAATGGGTTATTGCATAAAATATTCACGATTCAAAAAGATGTAAAACTATATGAGTCATATTGCGAAGTATGGGCAAGAATTATGAACATAGTATTTGAGACCTATTTTGATATAAATTCGCGTGCAAAGTTTTCGTCCAGAACAACAAGGAAGAATTTTATAGATAACATTACAAAAAAATCAATAACAGAAGAAAGTGAAAGCAATAAAGGTGGAGGTGGAGGTGGAGGTGGAGGTGGAGGTGGAGGAGAAGGAGCAAATACTGAAATAAGCATAGTAAATATAAAAAATGCACAAAATCGTAGAAAATTTTTAAAGCAGTTTTACAACTACTTGCAACACGAGTCCTTGTTTTCATTGTTTCAAAATATAAAAATATTAAACTATATGGGACTAGATTACAACATTATATCAAATTGCACGGATTCAAATTACATAGTTGCGAAAAAATTATACAAGGAGGAAACAAATGCATTTGCATATTATATTATTGTTTCTATTTTACTTTCTAATTTTAATAATTTTATACTATGGTGTATCGATAATAATACAAACATAATTCAATTCAATAAAAGTAAAAATAGTATTACTAATTTCGTTAAGTTCATTTACAGAAACTATAAAAGTAGTGAACTTTTAAATATGATAGTCGATTTGGAGATTCGTCTTGAAACGATGGATGGTGCGGATATCAATACAGACAACCAAGAAAGAATTCATAGCAATGAAATGTTGCGAACGATGCGCATGACAATAGTAGGGGGCTATTTGTGATTGTGAGTCTGTGTGCGAATATAAGAAAAGCAGCAGTTTTCATGTTTTATTTTATTTTTACGCCACTCTTTTGAAGCATCTTCAAAGTCTATATTTATATGACTTGCGTGATTCTTTTTTGTTTGACTTGTAGGCAGTGTTGGCATCTCCTGTTTTTTTAATTGTTGACGTGTTGTCACTGGCATTTTTCGGTATATGTCTGTATGTATGCGTGTATACGTATATATGTGTCTATATATGTATATATTATATATTCGTATCAATTTAATATATAAAAAATTGATGCATGAATAACATATATTATAGTTAGTAGATAAATAAAGCAGTAAGTATAATACCAATTTAGAAACTAATAATCTTTGTTATAACCACATCATCATCATCATCATCATCATCATCATCATGGGAATTCGTGCACTCAACAAGTTTCTTCAAGCAAAATGCAAATCATCTATCAAATCAATACCATTGTCTGAGCTTTCAGGCAAAAAAATAGCAGTAGATATAAGTATCTATCTTTATAAATACATTAGTGAAAATGCATTACTTGAAAATTTGTATCTAATGATATCCCTATTTAGAAATAACAATATAACACCGATATTTATATTTGATGGAAAACCTCCAGCTGAAAAGAATGAAACAATCGCGACAAGAAAAAAAAATAAAATGGATGCACGCGAGGAATACTATCGACTAAAATTACTCGTTGAAAACATGAAAACAGGTTCAGGGACAGGGACAGAGGCAGAGATGGATGCACAAAAACAAAAAGAATATGAAATCAACGATATGTCACAAACAATGGAGCAACTCAAGAAAAAATTCATTAGTATTAAATATGACGATATCCAAAATGTAAAAACTCTGCTTCAAGCATATGGGGTGACGTATTTTGAAGCGCCAGGTGAGGCAGATATACTATGTGCAAAACTTGTTACCAATAACTTAGTATATGCATGTCTGAGTGAGGATACGGATATGTTTGTTTATGGGTGTGCACGAGTTTTAAGGTATCTTAGTTTAACGCTATCAAATGTCGTAATCTACGACTTGAATAATATTTTAAAAACATTGAATGTAACTATGGATGTATTTAAAAAAATATGTATTCTATATGGATGTGACTATAGTCATGAGTCATTAATAGAAAATAATATATGTTGCGACCCACAAGAATTGCTACATAGTATGAATATATTTCACGCTTTTCAGTTATTTAAGAAACACCGGGATGCGGAGGATGCGGGGGGCTCCTCCGACTTTTATGAATGGATCGTAAATGAAAAAATTCATTCGATACAATACATTGACGAGGTAAACAAAAACATAAAACTATTTGACATCGATGAAACCAAAAATCTAGAACTATACGAAAACATTAAAATATTAAATGGACCAATCAACAGAACACTACTCATTAATATTATGAAAAAGGAGAACTTTATATTTATTTAAAACTAGAATACATTTTGGATTGTTTTTATACGAGATAGTATTATTATTTTTAATAAAAATATAAAATATATTTATACTTAAATGAAAGTAAAAGTAAATGATATTTTGTTACAAGAAAATAAAGTATATACAACATTACAAATAAATAGAAAACCTAAAATTTATATATCAGAACCTGAAAAGGAAAAGGATAAAGAAAAAAATAAACTATTAACACTATTAATAGTTGATCCAGATGCCCATTATCCAGATAATCCGACGGAAAAATATATGATACATAATTTAGTAATCAATACGAATGAAACTATTTTTAAATATAAATCACCCAATCCTCCTTTAGATTCACCACCACATAGATATTTTATATTAGTATACAGACAATCAAACATTATTAAACTAGATAAACCTATCAGTAAAAGAAATAAATTTGACTTGAATGAATTTGTTAAGACAAATAAATTAAAAAAAATAGATGAATTTGTATTTATGTGCAAAAAAAATTAGTAATACTATAAATATAAAATATAGTATTAGTATATACTATGAAATTCAGTCATATTGTTCATAGCGTCGAGCACGTTGCTCATGAAGGGTTAGAAATAACCAGTCACCTTGGTGGTGCAGTAGGAAATGCAAGTTCTACTATTTTGGATGCTGGAAACGCAATAGGTGATTTCCGCAACCATAATATAGTTGGTGGAATTATCGAATCAGGTGAAGCAATTTACCATGGTGTTGAAACCTATGGTGATATCGTATCTGGTGACTACTTGTAATTTATTATTATGTTTATGACTATTTTTTATTAGTTATTAAAAATGACATATTTGTATACATGTCATTTTTATTAGGTTTTGTTTTAGTTTAGTTTA
>Ga0164293_10000476_pt1 | contig 31927 bp, 29 predicted proteins | sample GEODES118metaG_FD_111487 | JGI IMG/M metagenome (GOLD analysis project Ga0164293, IMG submission 111487) | Eutrophic lake water microbial communities from Lake Mendota, Wisconsin, USA - GEODES118 metaG | ecosystem: Environmental > Aquatic > Freshwater > Lake | place: USA: Lake Mendota...
AACTAAACAATAAATAGCCCCGGTTGTTCTTAATTTTACAAGCTTAAATCAGGCATATGATACAAACCGGAAGCCCAGTGATCAGTATTTACACCGAAATGACGCCCAACCCGGAAACCATGAAGTTTGTGGCAAACAAGCTGCTTTATCCCGGAAAAAGCATCGATTTTCCGGATATCGACGCTGCAGCGCCATCCCCGATGGCCATGGAACTCTTCGGATTCCCGTTTGTGAAAGCCGTGTTCATTGCCAGTAACTTCGTCACCATCACCCGTAATCCGGATGCTGATTGGGAAGATGTGAAGCCTACCCTGCGCCAATTCCTCAAGGATTACCTGGAAGAAGGCAAGCCGGTCATCAATGAAGACCTGGTGGTTGAAACGGAGAAAAAAGACAATAACATCATCCTTTCTGAAGACGGCGATGTAGTGAAACGCATTAAAGAATTGCTGGAAAATTATGTGAAACCGGCTGTTGAAATGGACGGCGGAGCCATCCAGTTCAAGAAATTCGAAGATGGTGTGGTCACCCTGATGTTGCAAGGTAGTTGCTCCGGCTGCCCATCATCCATGATCACCCTTAAGTCGGGGATCGAACAAATGATGAAGCGAATGATTCCGGAAGTGGAAGAAGTGGTTGCAGAAGCAGAATAATTGATCACTCCATAAGATACAAAACATATGAGGCTGAACAGACGTTCAGCCTTTTTTGGATCCAGCTGTGACCGTTCACGCAGGTTGCATTTTTTTCAATAACGTATCCTAATCCCGCCGTCTTAACGCATTCCCGCCAATCACTTTAATCAGCGCCGAAATTCCCTGTACCCGGCTTTAGGCCAATGATCCCCTTGCCACCAGCACAACCACCAATGCAATCAAGGCCGGTAAGGCCTGCACAAAAAAGATCTTTCTGCTGGCCGTAACGGCACCATAAGTCCCCGCTACTGCCACACATACCAGGAAGAATATCGCCACATTGGATTTCCACACCGGGTCTGCAATAAAGAAACTCCACATCAAACCCGCAGCCAGAAATCCATTATACAGCCCCTGGTTCGCAGCCAATGTTTTGGTGGGTTTAAACAACTCGGGAGCGAGCGCACCCCGGAATACTTTTTTTCCCGTTGTCTCCCAGGAAAACATTTCCATCCAAAGAATATAAAGATGCTCTATCGCCACAATGGCAATGAGGATCTGGGATAATGTATGCATATGTGGTTATTTTCGATCTTCAAAACCAGCTGACCACGCATCAGCCCTTCCACCTCACGTTTCGCCCCGCCAGTGCGCCCATGCGTAATCCCGGCAGCGTTTAGGCTTTCTTCCACGCCAAGACGCAATCAAACAAGTCAGCCCTTGTTCCACATCACGTTCCGCTCGGCCAGATAAGCGAGCACATAGTCGAAACACGGCTTATGCCTGCCTACCAACTCAGGAGGAAACACCCCCTTCTCCTCAAATAAATCCGCCCCCAACATATTGACGGTAGCGGTGGCCACATAACCCGTACTCCTGCTCATGGATGAGATGCGGGTAACGGGATCATAACGGTCAAGCATACTGTAAGTTACCGTTTTCCCTTCTCCGTGCAAGATCACCTTCATCACGGTCAGCTCCTCTTCCTCTTCTCCCAGCTTCCATTCCTTAAAAAGAATTCGGGAGGTGAATTGAAGCGGACTGATCTTGTGATCCCCAACTTGAATCGACTCTTCACTGAAAAATCCAGCTTCCCTCAGGGCAATGATCAGGTTCACGTGCCCGGGATAACGCAGCGTTTTCTCCTTCTGGTTGGTAATATGTGGCATCGTGAATAACAAAGACCTGAGTCCGTCTGTATTGAACGTCTCCAGCGTTCCCAGCTCTTCAAACTCCATCCACTCCAGTTCAGTCAGCGCAGGCTTCACCACAATGTGCCCATTCTCCATGATACGCGCAGGACGGGTATACTCTTCGATCACATCCACAGGAGAAAAGGGTGCCTTATACTCAAAGGGTTTCTTCCGGACCTTTGGAAGCCCGCCTACATAGACTTCGAACGAATCGATCTTCATTACTTCATTATACCTGCCAATAATGTAATTGCTCATGCCGGGAGCCACGCCGCAGTCCGTAATCACAGTGACGCCATGCTTTTTTGCCAATGCATCGAGGTCAAGCGCATTCTCAGGAAAGAAAGAAATATCCACAATATTCTTGCCCGTCTCGATCACAGCCTTCACGGTTTCAAAGCCCATAAAGCCCGGCACGGCGATCAAAACGATGTCTGCATCTTTGAACCAGTCTCCAAAATGCTCGTGCCTGGTAAGATCTGCCTGAAAAGTGTTGATCGTCCCGTTTCGCTGTCTTAACAACGAAAGATTGTGCTCACTGTGGTCAAAAACCCTAACGTCATGGTTCCAGGCCAGGTCAAGTGCCATCGCCCTTCCTACCATGCCCGCTCCTAATACTGATATCTTCATAGCCAAGTCATTTATACAAATATGAAATTTCTTGTTGTGAATATTTGTTTTGATTTTTGAACCATCATGCTGGAGACCTGGAATTCTTTCTTACAAGGCCTGCTTCAAACCACCTGGCTGGAGGCTGTTGCCGTGCTCGCCGGCATCGTCAGTGTTTGGTTTTCACGAAAAGAAAACATCCTGGTTTATCCTGTTGGCCTCATTAACACCATCATTTATATCTATCTCAGCGCCAAAGGCCAGCTCTTTGGGGAGGCTTCCGTGAACTTTTACTATACCATCATGAGTATTTACGGTTGGGCACTATGGGCAAAGAAAGACGAATCGCTGCATGCCATGGTGCACGTGGAATATTCAGATCGAAAAATGTTGGTTAGCCAGGTCGCCTTCTTCCTGTTCTGGTATGGATTGGTCTACGCAGCCTTAAGCTACCTTAAAAAAGAATTCGCCCCGGGAGCGATACCCGCGGCAGACGCCTTCGCATCAGCCACCGCATTTACCGGCATGTGGCTGATGGCCCGCAAAAAAGTGGAGAGCTGGTGGTGGTGGATCGCTACAAACATCAGCTCCATCCCGCTATATTTTGTGAAAGGCTATGTGTTCACCAGTGTTTATTACTTTATTTTGCTGATCCTTGCAGTAGCAGGACTGATCGAATGGTCTAAACGGGGGAGAAGGATTGGCGAATTAGCGGGTTGACGGATTGTCGGATTAGCCGGATACAATTCCTGGACCCGCCGCTCCTCCAATCGCTCGGCAACCCGAAAAGCAGCGGGATCCCTAACGAAATTAAACCGGCTCGCCAATGAAGCCATTGGTTAATTTTGCAAACCAATGGCAATCGATCAAAAGGCTATTAGGCCGTAATTCAATTAAATACCTGAACACTCAAACCATTATACCAGTAGACCCGGCGATCGCCAACGCTGTTCAAGATGTTGCCGTAAAACGCATCGTCGTGATCGGACCGGAGTCCACCGGCAAGAGCACATTATGCGAAGAACTCTCGCAGCATTTCGACGCGCCCTGGTGCCCCGAGTTCGCCAGAGAATACCTCATGTCGTACGGCAATACGTATTCATACGATGATCTGCTCACCATTGCCAAAGGCCAATTGGCCCTGGAAGATGAATACGCTATCCTCGCGGAAAAAGAATGGAGGGAACAGCAAGGGCAGAAAACAAAATCACCGCTGCTATTGATCGATACCAATATGTATGTGATGAAAGTATGGTGCGAGTTCGTATTCGGGAATTGCCATTCCTTCATCATCGAACAGATCGTGGAGAGGCCCTATGATCTTTACCTGCTCTGCAATACCGATCTGCCCTGGACCAAGGATGAGTTACGGGAATATCCGGATCACGAAACAAGGCAACAGCTTTACCTGATGTATAAAGACATCCTTGTGAACCAGCATGTTCCCTGGGTCAATATATCAGGCAACGACGAAGAGCGTTTGCAGGCAGCGCTTGATGGCATACATCATTATCTTCCCAACCATACCCGCAAGCAATGAAATTTATTCGAAATAAGGCCCGGGAACTTTTTTACTTTAGCTGGTTGATCCTGAATCTGTTGCTGGCTAAGAACACGGGGCTGCTTGACGACGAAGCTTATTACTGGGTTTATTCAAAATTCATGGACTGGGGTTATTACGATCATCCGCCGATGATCGCGATCCTTATCAAGGCTGGCGATTCTCTATTTCATAATGAACTCGGCGTACGATTTTTCATTGTGCTGATGAGCACACTTACCCTCTACCTGATCGACAAGCTTTGCGAGAAAAGAAATGATCTGCTTTTTTTCACCATCGCCGCATCGATTTTCCTCCTTCAGATCGGAAGCATTCTCGCTGTGCCCGACCTGCCCCTGATGTTCTTCATTGCCCTGTACTTTACCGTACTGAAAAAATTCATGGCCGGTCCCAACTGGAAAAACAGCCTGCTCCTTGGTCTGGTCATGGCATGCATGTTATACAGTAAGTATCATGCTGTGCTGATCATCTTTTTTACCCTGGTGGCCAACCCTGCATTACTCCGAAAATGGCAGTCATACTTCGCCGCTGCTATTGCCTTCGCCTTATTTCTGCCGCACATACGCTGGCAGATCGCACATGACCTGCCTTCTATAAACTATCACCTGTTTGAAAGAAACGCTACACAATACCAGTTCGAGTTTACACTTCAATACCTGATCAGCCAGATACTGCTTGCGGGGCCACTCATTGGATGGCTGGTTCTCTACGCCGCATTCACAAAGAAGCCTGTCGATCCCTTTGAAAAAACGCTGAAATGGACCACCGTAGGTATTTTCGGGCTGTTCCTCATCGCTACTTTCAAGGGGCGTTCCGAAGCCAACTGGACCGTGCCCGCCTTCGTGGGCCTGATCGTACTCGCGCATCAGCATCTGACGGAAAAAGCGCAGTGGAGAAAATGGACCTACTGGTTACTGTTGCCCTCTTTGATCTTTACGTTCACCGCGCGCATCTATATGATGGCAGACGTGAAGCCGATGACATGGTTGAAGAAAGATGAGTTCCACAAAACGAAAGAATGGGCCAGGGCAATCAAAGACACCGCGAAATACCTGCCCGTTGTGTTTCCAAATTCTTACCAGCGGGCATCTCAGTACTGGTTTTATTCAGGCAGGCCTTCATTCTCGCTGAACACCATTCAATACCGAAGAAGCAACTATAATTTCTGGCCATTGGAAGATAACCTACAGGGGAAGAAAGTGCTGTTGGTTTACCCCGATGATCTCGGAGTCTATCCGGATACGATTCCCAATGAACGAAAGCCCATGCATTCCAGAATAGTAGACTCTTTCTATTCCCATTCAAATATTTTTCTGGAAGAACAAAAGAAGGCCGCTATCATAAACGGAAAAGTACTGCGAGTGAGATTAATGGGTAAGATGACCGAACGATTTGCCAAAAGCCAGACCCCGGTATATCTCGCTTTATACGCGCACGATAACGATGTGGCCTACACACTACGCGGCAAAAAGTTTCTTGGAATATATAATGGCGATGAACCCTCATCGTTCAGCGTAGATGTTGATCTGTCGTCCGTAAAGCCCGGGAAGTACCGGTACAAGTGGGCCATAGAGTCGTGCATCCCCGGATGGCCAACGCTTAATAGTTCGTCAAGTGAAATGGTTGTAAAATAGGTTGTCCCTGTTCCCTGTCCTCCATTCGCACATTCATCACATTTCCCACATTCATCACATTTATCACATTGCAGCAAGCGCCTTATGGCCCGAGGATCTGTCTAACTTCCGCGTCGCTATCCAAATGGCTCATTTGCCAAAGTATCCAGCGGGAGCGAACGGATACATACCTCGAAGGAGGCTTGACTGAATACACTTTAGGATTGGGAAGACAGGCCGCGATCATGGCAGCTTCGCTCCGGGTCAGGTTTTTGGCTGGCTTCTTAAAATAGGCCTGGGCAGCCGCTTCTATGCCGAATATACCCTTACCCATTTCTGTAATATTGAGGTACATGTCAAGGATGCGTTTCTTACTCCAGAATAATTCGATCATGAAAGTGAAATACACTTCCAATCCTTTTCGAATCCAGCTTCTCCCCTGCCATAGAAACACATTTTTCGCTACTTGCTGGCTGATGGTAGACGCCCCTCGTACACGACCCGGTTTTTTTTCGTTATAAGCCATCGCTTTCTTAATACTATTGAAATCGAAGCCGTCGTGGTCCGGGAATAACTGATCTTCCGAAGCCATCACCGCAAGTTTCGCATGAGATGAAATCTGATCCCTGCCTACATAGTCGCGCTTCAGTCCATAGCCTTGCAGTACACTACCTATCTGCGTAAGGGTAATAGGAGGATTGATCCAGATCAGGAGGATCAGATATATGAAATGGGAAACAACAAGAAAAAATAGGATCCTCCTTATTATTCTAAACATCGGTATAGACTCATTTTTTCTTTTCCGGCGCGGTGGATGTATTGATGTATTTTAGTTGGTAATAACTGCCGATCGTATACCTTTTCTTCCGTAGCTTACTCATGACGAATCCTGCCGCTGCAATGCCCGTGGATATGGCAACGGTACTCCAGATAACGGGCTCTTTCTGGTATGCTGCGTTGAACAGGTGCAATGCTGTATAGGCCGCGCCGCCAACCATGAACAAAGTACCGCTCCGAAAAAGCTCAAACCCCGCTTTGTCTTTCCGGATCCAAAGGATCTCTTTATAATGATATTTCAGGAAATAAACAGAGAGGGTATCCTGCACCTGGGTACCCCACATAGTGTACGCCTGCCGGATATCATATTGCTGGATGAACAGCGTGTCGCTCTCTATCTTCCTGATCATCCCGCCGATCACCCTTCCGTTTGAGGCACCAAATTCGATCATCCTGCCTGAAAAATACGACTTCACCGTTCTGTTCTGGCTGTTACGGAGCACCAGCATATCGAGGGATCCTGTTTGAGCCAACACCGTGGCCGAACAGAAGACAAAGAATACCACCGCAAATGTTTTCTTCATGATCACTTCACTTTATCACTTAAAAAATGAGCACTATACATTAACGCTGCAGCAAAGATAACCAGTAATGTTCCTGAAATCTTATTGATCAATAAAATATGCCTTGGGGTAAGACTGTTCCTGATCTTTCCCGCACCTACTACTTTAAACACATCGGCGAGCATATTGAGGGCAAGGCAAACAGAAAAAATGATGATTCGCTCCCAGAATGTATGGATGGTGGCAAATGCCGTGGCGTTGACCAGCCAGAAAATAAGTACACTGGGATTAAGGGTATTGATCAGAAAGCCGGACAGGGCGATCCGGGAAAAATCAGTTTTGGTAAACGTTCGCAGCAACTCCGCTTCACCAGCCTGTAGGGTGACTTTTTTGAAGAAGATATAATAGATACCCATGCCTGCCAGGAAACTGCTGCCCACATAGGCGATCGTATTTTTGAACTCAAGAAGATCCTTTACCATCTCAGAAAAGAAATTACTGAGCAGTACAAGTACGAGGTCACTGATCCACACTCCGGCCACAAAGCTGAATCCACCTTTGTATCCGTTGTTGATGCTTTGCTTGATGATGGTGAAGATGACAGGGCCTACAGAAAGGACGAGAAGCAGTCCGAGGCCTATACCCTTGACGATGGCTTCAAGCATTATGATCAGGCTGGGGTTTGTTTATTAGCGGTAAAGTTCTGCCACTCCTGCAAAAGTCCGCCTTTCAATACCCTCGGAAATTTATGCTGCCCGCCAACCTTACCCTTGAAAGTCATGAAGTCCATAAACGTTTTTTCGGGAAACACATCCACGATGACTTCTTTTAATGCACTTTTTCTTTCCACCGCGTAGTCATCATTCAAATCCTTCAGCTTCTGGTCGAGGATCAATCTCAATTCCTCTGTGTTTACATGATTATCACAAGCCAGATACCAATGATGTGCAAAAAAATTGCCATGGGGCACGCCGGCCACAGTGAATTCAGGAATATGAATGTTCATTTCCTCGCTGGCCAGTTTAAGCGCCTTGTTCATATTATCCACACTGAGGTGTTCGCCAACAAGACTGAGGAAATGCTTGGTTCTGCCAGTGATCACGATCTCGGATCTTTCAAGATTCACAAAGCGGATGGTATCCCCGATCAGGTATCGCCATGCTCCCGCCGATGTACTCAGGAGGATAGCATAATCTTTATTCGCCTCCACTTCATGGATCATCAGCGCCTCAGGATTCTCTGATATGTTGCCATCCTGGTCGAAGTTCTTTTCGTCGAATGGAACGAATTCAAAAAATATGTGCTCGTTGATGATGAGCTTCATGCCCTCTGCATGCTGCCGGTCCTGGTAAGCGATATATCCTTCTGAAGCGAGGTAGGTTTCAATATAGATCAGCGGATGGGCAAGAAGTTTTTCAAATCCTTTTTTATATGGCTCGAACGCAACGCCACCATGGGCAAAGATCTGGAGGTTCGGCCAGATATCGTGTATGGTATTCAGCTTATAGCGTTCGATGATCATTTCCATGCACATCTGCATCCATGCAGGAACACCTGTGAGGAACCCAATGTCCCAATTCGGCGCTTCCTGTACGATCTGTTCGAGCTTGCTGTTCCAGTCGTTGGTTTTGGCGATCTTTTTACCGGGCTTGTAAAATGGTGAAAACCAGAAAGGTGCTTTTTTTGCCGTGATGCCGCTCAGGTCGCCGGCATAATATCCAGGGCCTTTTTGAAGATCAGTACTTCCGCCGAGCATGAGGAAACCGCTGCCCATATTTTTCCAGGGCACGTCGTAGCTGCGCAGGGTGAGCAATTGCTTGATCATCGCGATGCGGTTGCCACGCATAAGATCGCTGGTGATGGGTATATACTTGCTGGCAGACTCTGAAGTTCCGGAGCTCAATGCGAAATATTTGATCTTGCCCGGCCAGCAGACATCCGAAACCCCATCAAGTGTTCTATGCCACCAGTCCCGGTGGATCGTACTATAATCGAATGTGGGAACGAGCTCCTGAAATTTTCTCGCCGGATGCCGATTCAAAAGGATGTCATCGAATCTGAACTGCTGACCGAATTCTGTATAACGGGCCTTCTTCAGCAGTTTTTTTAGAACCCTGATCTGCTGGCGCTTGGGAGAATTCTGTGGAAGCTTCAGCGCTCTGGCAATCGACCGCGGCAAGTTAAACTCGATGAGCGACATTAGATGCAAGATAGGTTATTCAGCAAAAATATGTTAGCCATTTATCATGTTCCCAGCCACTTATAACCTTTTGATATGATGTGGATATCACGATAAATAGTATAGTCCCGGGCATATAGCTGATCAAGTATAATCAGACTTTCCTCCTGCTGATGAGCCCTGTTAACCGGAAGCGCATTTGTGCCAATAATGCCTTCCATCAGCACAGGCATTCCCGGCATACTGTTACCGCTATAGCCTACCCAGGTTTTTCTTCCTGTCAATACATGCCATGCATTTGAAAACAATCCCAAGGGTTCTTTCAGGAAGAAGAAATGTATTGGAAAGAAAGCAAACATGAGCAGTGCGATCATTACATCCACTAACCGTTTGAATCTTTTTTCCTGAGGCGTTGCGATGGCATATGACTGCTCCGCTGAAAGTGTTTTTCCTGCAGATCTTCTGGAATCACTCCCTATGATCGCGCCAGAACCGCGGGCATGTATTCGTACACGCAGATCGTGCTGCAAGCCCGCTGATCTTTCAATGATGTCCTTGAAGCTGAGTTGACCCTGGCAGAAAATGATCTCACGAAGTGGCACTTCTCGGAGGTAGCCATCCAATCGATCCAGGGTGGTAAGATACCCTTGTCCGTCGTTTTGAAGCGCAATTCTTCCCAATACCCTTTCCTCTTTTTCTGCCACCTGCATCAATCCGCTTACTTCTTCAAACTCTGATGTTGCCCCCACCACCACCGTGCCCAGTTTTTCCTCCTCTTCTTCTTCTATCCAACCCCACCTGCGGAGTAGGAGCCTGTTCATTCCGATGAGTATAAACGAAAACAATGAGCCCAGCAATAAGATACCCCGCGAAAACCTGAATTTCTCGGGTAATAAAGAGTAAAGTGCAAGTACAACAACCACCGAAAAAATCGTGGAACTGATCAAGCGACCCTTTTTTTGCTGCCGGTCATATAGACCGGCATAATAGGCCACCACCAAAAAGATGAGGGTAAAAGCCGGAAAGGCAAAAAAGAGGAGCTGCCGCTGGTAAACCGTTTCCGGTTTTACTAACCGGTTCCAGATCCATGTGGCTGAAATCACGGCGAACAGGGTGTTCACCGCATCGATCATTGGCAGGCCGTTTTTTCTGACCACACCTGCGAGTATGGAAATGGCCGCCCTTGCCCAAATAGCTATTTTCAATATAATGCGGAAAAGTTTTGCCGTTATGCCACTATAATGTTTCTGGACAAAGATGATCATCGCCAGGTAAAACATCCGCACATAGTTCAGGGAACCCTTTTTAGTGCTTTCGCCCTTGAAATGGATAATGGTCGTCTTCGCACAGTAATAATTGCGGTAACCAAGCTTCTGGATCCGGTAACTGAGGTCGATGTCTTCCCCATACATGAAAAATGCTTCATCGAATCCCCCGGTTCTCTCCAGTACCACCTTCCGCGCCATCAGGAATGCGCCAGACAGCACATCTACCTCATGATCCCTCGAAGGATCAAGGTGGCCCAGGTGGTATTTTGAGAAAGTAGGGGAAGATGGAAATAAGGCAGACAGCCCGCTGAGCTTATAGAAAGATGCGGCAAGGGTAGGATAGGCGCGCTTGCTCTCTTTCAGGAATTTGCCTCGCCCGTCGATCATATGCACACCTACCGCACCGGCGTCTTTATGCTTTTCCAGAAAATGAATGCAGGTGGCAAAGCTGTCTTCCGCAACAATGGTATCAGGATTCAGAAACAGCACGTATTCGCCTTTTGCCGCAGCAAGTGCTTCATTATTCGCCCTGGCAAAACCTACATTCTCTTTATTCCAAACGAAGCGGACAGTCGGGAATTTCCCCCTTAAATGCTCCTTACTTCCGTCCTGCGATGCATTGTCTACCACAATCACTTCCCCCTCTACCTGCTCCATCGCGCGCATTACCGAGAACAGGCATTGTTCCAGGAAGTACTTGACATTATAATTGATAATGATTACCGAAAGCAAAAGGGGTTGTTTTGTCAAAAATAGAGCATAAGGGCCAGAGAGCAGCAGACCGGTCAACAGATATCCGCCTTCTATTTTCCAAGCAGTACCCCTGACCAGATATCTGCTTTCTGCCCAACAAAAATTACCTTTACGCCATGTTACAATCTACCCTTGTGCGCGCAGCTCTTGAAAGCGGCAAGTTGATGAAGGAGTTCTCTACCCGCGATTTTGAAATCAGCAATAAAGATGGCATAAACAACCTCGTTACTGAAGTGGATCTTGCTTCCGAGAAACTCATCATCGGCATTATCCGGGAATCTTTCCCCGACCATTATATCTTAACCGAAGAGTCTGGCGACCTTCCTAAAGATTCCAATGTGAAGTGGATCATCGACCCCATTGACGGTACAGTGAATTATGCCAATGGTATCCCGCTTTGTTGCGTGAGTATCGGTGTGGAGAAAGACGGTGATATGATCATGGGTGCGGTGTATAATCCTTTCATGGACGAATTCTTCTTTGCAGAGAAAGGCCAGGGCGCCACCCTGAACAATAAAACCATTGCTGTCAGCAAAAAGATACATGTGGCAGATTCTTTACTGGTTACCGGTTTCCCATATACTTATGTACATGAGGAAAATGGTCCGCTGGACGTTTTTGGAAGATTCATCAGGGCCGGAGTTCCCATAAGGCGGCTGGGGTCCGCTGCCATTGATCTTTGCTGGGTAGCTTGCGGTCGTTTCGACGGCTTCTTCGAACATTCCCTGAACGCCTGGGATAGCGCAGCCGGTTACCTGATCGTAGAAGAGGCCGGTGGCAGGGTAACCGATTTCAACGGCGATACCTTCTCGCCCTACAACAAAAAGATCATTGCTACCAACGGCAGTATACACGACGAACTTATTCGCTGGATCAAAAACGTTAAATAATTATGGAACAAAGAACAGAGATCTCTACATACGGCGAATTTGGCCTGATCAAGCACCTGACTAAAAACATCGAACTGCAAAATGCTTCCTCCATTCTTGGTGTGGGAGATGATGCTGCCGTGATCGATCATTTTGGAAAACAAACGGTAGTTACTACTGACCTCCTGATTGAAGGCGTTCATTTCGACCTGATGTACACACCGCTGAAACACCTGGGTTATAAATCCGTAGTGGTCAACCTCAGCGACCTGTATGCGATGAACGCAACTCCAACACATATCACCCTTAGTTTGGGTGTGAGCAGCAAATTCAGCGTTGAAGGTCTGGAAGAGTTCTACGATGGTGTATACACCGCCTGCGAGCAGTATGGTGTTGACCTTATTGGCGGTGATACCGCATCTTCACAAAAAGGTTTTATCATTTCTGTTACGGCCCTTGGTGAAATCACTGGCGATAATATTGTAAAAAGATCAGGCGCAAAAATCGGTGATCTTATCTGCTGTTCGGGTGACCTCGGAGCCGCTTACATTGGTTTGCTTTTTCTCGAAAGAGAGAAAAAGATCTTTTTGGAGAATCCGCAGATCCAGCCGGACCTCGAAGGGGAAGACTACGTGATCCGACGGCTGCTGAAGCCCGAAGCCCGAAAAGATATCATTGATTATTTCGAACAGGAAGGCATTCTCCCAACATCCATGATGGACATCAGCGATGGACTAAGTTCTGAGATCCTGCACATCTGTGAACAAAGCGGAACGGGCGCAGTGATCTACGAAGAAAAACTTCCTGTTCATGAGGACATGCGCAAGGCTGCTTACAAATTTGAGATCGATCCCACTGCATGCGCACTGAGTGGTGGTGAAGATTATGAACTGCTGTTTACCATCCGACAGGAAGATCATGATAAAGTAATCCTTAACGAACAGATCAGCGTGATCGGATATGTCACAGATGCCATTGACGGTGCCGCCATTATCACCAAAGGGGGAAATAGACACACCATTACGGCTCAGGGTTGGAACGCATTTGAAAACTAAAGAAATTACGGCCCTATGAGAAAAAGTGAACTGCGCCTGTTCAGGATATGGTGTAGTCCTGTACAGAATCATCCTGCTGCCGGATCGCCCTCGGGTATTCTTACATTGTTCATTCTTAGCTGCTCATTGAGTCTTCTTTTTTCTTGTGCCAATGTATTGGCACCATCAAAGAAAGACCTGAAATATTTTACGCCGCTTAAGAAATATGCGCCCCAAAGCTTGCAGCGCGATTTCGACCTGATGCGCGCCATGATGGAAAAATTCCATCCTTCACTGTACTGGTACACACCTAAGGATTCTATCGACCAGATCTTCGATTTCTACAGGGCAGCCATAAAGGATTCGATGACCGAACAGCAGTTTGGCTTTCGGATCATTGCACCGGTTACCTCAAGTATCCGCTGCGGTCACACATCTTTCAACTATTCAAAAAAATACAACAAGGCCATGAGGGGAATCAGACTGCCTTCATTCCCCCTGTTTTTGAAGGTATGGGGTGACTCTATGGTGGTGACCTCTAATTTGAACAGAAAAGACTCTCTGATCAAAAGAGGAACGGTGATCAACAGCATTGATGGCCTCGGTACAAAACAGATCACCGATATCATGTTCAGGTATCTTCCCACGGATGGATATGCAGAAAATATCAACTACATCAGGATATCCAACTCATTCCCATCGTACCACCGGAATATTTTTGGCTTGAAGAAGTCGTACTCCGTAAACTTTACCGACAGCACAGGACAACAGCGCGTGGCAAACCTACCCCTGTTCGATCCGTATGCAGATACACTGCAAAAGGTAAAACGCGATAGTAAAAAAGTCAAAGCAAAAAAAATGAGTAAGCAAGAACGTCTCCGGAATATTCGTTCACTGGTCATAGATTCATCCACCCGATCAGCAGTGATGAGTTTAAACTCTTTCGATGGTGGCAACCGACTCCCCCAATTCTTCAGGTCCTCATTCCGTAAGTTGAGAGAAGAGAATATCGAAAATCTGGTGATCGATATCCGAAGCAATGGTGGCGGCAAGGTCAATCACTATACGCGGCTCTCGCAATATTTGCGCAAGACTCCTTTTAAAGTGGCCGATACCGCCTATGCCGTAACGAAAAAATTCGGCAGCTATGGAAAGTACTTCCAATCCCGCTTTGTCAACAGCCTGGCCCTGGGACTTTTCACCGCCAGGAGACATGACAGCCTGTACCACTTTACATTTTGGGAACAGCATGTGTACAAACCGAAAAAGCACGATTTTTATGGGGGGGACATTTACGTGCTGATCGGCGGTCCAACTTTCTCGGCTTCCACGCTGTTTGCGCAAACCATGAAAGGCCAGGAGAATGTGATGTTCATTGGAGAGGAGACCAGCGGGGGAAGTCATGGTAATAATGGACTGATGATCCCAAACATAACACTACCCAACACCGGGGTGCGGGTAAGAATGCCCCTCTTCAGGTTAATTCAATATAATCATCCCCCAAAGAACGGCAGGGGTATAGCGCCTGATGTATTGGTGCCCCCAAATTCAAAAGCTGTAGTGTATTCAACAGACCTGAAAATGGAAAAGGCCTTTGAAATCATCAGGTCCAAAAAGGGTCTTTAATCACATGCCCGGCCATCCCACACCCTTTCCAGAAAAAGACAGCCGCATTAATCCGCCAATCCGTCAATCCGCCAATCCTTTGCGCCTCAAACGATCAGGAAAGAGTCACCATCTTGTAGAAAGGGGAATTTCGACCTGACTTCTTCAAGGTCTTCCTTTTCCAAGGTGAGGGTATGCACATGCTCGTTGTGCCCGGTATGCAGCACTTCGCCAAGCGGATCAATGATCATACTGTCGCCTGTATAATTGATCCCATTACCATCGGCTCCTACCCGATTGACGCCCACCACATAACACTGGTTCTCGATAGCCCGGGCCTGCAATAGTGTTTTCCATGCATGCGACCGTCGCTCCGGCCAGTTGGCTACATAGATCAGCAAATCATACTCCGGCGACTCTGGTGCCTTCGGTACAAACTGCGGACCGCCGAAATCTTCATCATCGGTCTCCACCTCAGGCGTGTTCTGCTGCCGGGCCCAAACAGGAAACCGAAGATCATAACAGACCTGTAAATTCACCTTCCAGCCCTTTACCGAAGCGATGAGTCTCTTGTTTCCGGAAGAATAATGCTCGTGTTCACCCGCAAATCCGAACAGGTGGCGTTTATCATACCATCCGTACTGTTCATTAGGAAGCATCCAAACCAGACGATTATAATAGGTTCCCTCCTCGTTTATAATGACGCTCCCGGTGATGATCGCTTTCTTAGATGATGACATGCGTTTCATCCAGGCAATGGTTTGGCCCTTCATGGTTTCAGCCAGCTCCTTTGCCTTCATGCTGAAGCCCGTGCTGAACATCTCAGGAAGTACGATCAGCTCAGTTGGCCCCAGCTTGTTGATCTTATCTTCAAACATCCGCAGATTGGCAGCCTTGTCTTCCCACGCAAGGTTGGCCTGAATAATACTTATTGATAGTGACGACATAGCATCGGCAAATTACCAAAATTAGAACGAACCCGCCCGTCTACTCTTAGCAAGAACTCGTTTTGTTGCCACCAGTGTTAGGTGGCGATTAATTTTGGGCCTTCAATTCTTTCTGGACCATTTGCGGTTCAAATCCTTTCTGCATCATGTAGTTCATAATTTTCTGATGCCTTGCAAAGGCATTCAGGCCATCCTTAGTGAGCGATTCGGATTTTTTTCTGACCAGGATCCTAATGGTCTCCAGATAGTCATCCTCACCAATTTCCTTCAGGGCCCTATTGATGCAGTAAACACTTACACCTTTTTGCCTGAGCTCATAGCTGATCTTCACGCGTCCCCATTGTTTGCTTCTGAAATGACCTCCCGCAAAGGATATGGCAAATCTTTCCTCGTTCAGGTAATCTTCTTCAATGAGCTTCGATATGGCCTCTTCTACGTCTTGCTTATATAAACCCAGACTGTAGAGCTTTTCCTTCACCTCCTTATGCGAGCGTTCCTGATAGCCACAGTAGTGACGGAGTTTTTGAAGGGCTTGTTCTTTGTTCAATTGGCGAATTTAAGGATTGACGGATTGGCGGATTGACGAATGAATAAGCTCATCCGAACTGAGAATTCGCTCATCCGCTAATCCGTCAATTCGTTCATTCTTCTAGTCTCTGCAGGCAACCGAATTCTTTTTTCAAAAAATCATCGTACTCATCAGCCTTTTTAAAAAGATTACCGAAGGTGGCTGTCCCGTTCTGCTTATTAAGATCATGGTCATATATCAAGCTCGACAAAACAATATTCTGTTGGTAGCAGCTTAGTACGAGGCCGTTGATCCGATGATTCTCCTTTAAAAGATATTGATACAGTGGCTTGATCATGCTGATATCCGAAGGCAGCTGACAGAGAAACGCATCTGCTGCGATAAAGTAACTGTCGGTATTATAGCTGATCTTGATCTTGGCAGTTCCCTCTTTAACTTCCCAGTTGTTCACCCCATTCCTGGCCAGCTTAATGTCTTTTCCCAGTTGCCAGAGAATATCTTCAATGATCCTTGGTATCCCGATGGTCTCCACCTCTTTCTCAGGAATCAGGGGCAGCGTCACTTCGGTACCACAACTAGGGCAGTATTTACTTGAGTCGATATTTGAGCTCAGTACCAGGAAGTCGCATGAAGGACACCTTGCCGACGCTTTACCTCGATGGGGGATATAGAGGCTCAGTGCCACAGTCAGATAATTCACGGGGAGCGCGAATCCCAGGTTATCCCCACCCCGGATGATGAAGGAGTTCACCCCGATAATTTGCCCGGATTTATTTACCAAAGGGCCGCCGCTGTTTCCTGGATTAATGGCTGCATCAATTTGGATGAATTTGAGGCCATCACGGATCCTGTTCATCTTGCTTACCACCCCCTGGGTTGCAGAATAATTAAGTCCGAACGGGTGCCCGATCGCAATCACGGGATCCCCGTCCTTTATCTCGTTATAATTTCCCAACCTGATCTCAGGAAACTCAACATGGTCCGGTGGCAATACAAATGCGAGATCATGTTTTGAGTCCGTATACAAAACCCGTGACATCGATTTTGGAAAATGCTTCCCTACGATCGTCACTTCAGCAAAATCCTGAACAACATGCTGGTTAGTCACGATCAGATCAAATTCTTTTACATAAAAACCGGTACCCGTGCCGCTTTGCGTAGCGATTTGGATCACGACGTACTGATACGACTCTATAATAGATTGCGCTGTGCTGGCTTCCATTCCCTTATTTTACTCCTTCAAAATTCAGTCCCTGAATCTCGTTCAGAAAACTCTGATTAAAACTAATGATACTATCGTACCGAATGTTTGATGCTTTCCACACCAGACTCGGGTATTTTTCTGTCCACCCCCCGATGATCTGATCAGTGCGGTCTTCAATTTCTTGTTCTTCAAACTGGTTGGCGGCTGGGTCGTACAGCTTTCCCTTAAAGCCAAGTCCTTGGAAGTAATCGGGATAATTAATTTCCATGAACATCTGAACCAGCAAGCTCAGCGGCTTGGGCAAACTGTATGAATACTGGCAGAATAGGATCCCGTGTTCCATAATTTGCCTCGCTATCTCCGGGTATTTATTGTCTTTATACCAGATCATATTCTGAATCGCCGTGTTAAGGGCTTCCGCAATGACTTTGTGGGGTTGCGGCGCAACTATGGAAAAAGTGGATGTTGACCTGAACAGGTAGGGTAAAATATCCTGGTCTTTTTTCTCCAGCATCTTCCGGAAGGCCTCCATCATGAGGTGATTCTTCTCCTGGGCGGAACGCTCTTCCTTACTGAAGTAGATACTGATCGCCTTCTCCATTTCCTGCAACAACTTTCCCTCGGGCGCAATCAGGTAGTCGATCCTATATCCCAGCGCGAGCAGCATATATGAGATGCCGCCGGCGAGTTTGTCTGTATCCAGGGTGTCTATATACTCCACCGTATCCCTGATAAAGCTCCGGAAATGATCCAACTTGATCTGCTTCTCCTTATCGGGCAACTCCTCTATATGATCGGTATCGATCTGCTCGAGCGAGGCGAAATCCTGCACCAGCAGATCATCCTGCTTATCGGCCTTCGTCGCCAATTCTTTGAGGCCATAATATAGCTTATTGGGGTTCGCCGTCTCAATCTCACTGTCGAACCGAATACAAATCTTATCTTCTTCGAGTATGTACCGGCTGTAATAGAGCAAATAATTCTGCTCAAGTAGACGTCGCATCACCGGGATGCTGGGCTCCGGCATACATGCCAGTGTTACTTCTGCGGCGAACCGCTCATTGTTGCACGATCCCCGGACAACCTTCGAACCCTGGTAAATGGTAAAATTCAAAACTTCTCCCTTTCGCTCCGTCTCCACGTTCCTCACGCTATCGTCTCTCAAATACTCGAAAAATGCGTCAACGCTTTGTTGATAATGACGGTCCTTGAAAAGATTGTCGGCCTCCGTCCACCGATTCACCTGCCTCACGGTCTTATTATTGTCGGAATACCTGCCAAAAACTACATCTGGCCGGGGTTCTGCCGTTTTCCTGAACCAACCGAAAAGCTTGTCGATCATGGGTTTTACCGGTATATTTTGGAAACACAATGTAACATAGAATCACGGGTAAAATGTTCAAAAATCACGGACTTTGGTAAATTCTACCCCCTTATATTTGCTCTCAAACCAAAACTTCATGAAGTTCATCGTATCCGCGTCTGCTCTACTCAAACAACTGCAACAGATCAATGGTGTGATCAACGCTAATACTGTACTGCCTATTCTTGAAGACTTCCTGTTTGAGATAGGGAAAAACAGGCTGACCGTTGTAGCGACCGACCTTGAAACGGTGATGAAGATCCATATGGATATTGAAGCCAAAGAAAGTGGGAAAGTTTGTATACCTGCAAAGATCCTGATGGATTCCCTCAAGAATTTACCTGAGCAACCTTTGACGTTTAATATCGATAAGAATTTTGGTATTGAAATTACCAGCGATAACGGTAAGTATAAGGTGATGGGTGAAAACCCCGACAACTTCCCTAAAGAGCCGTCCGCTGATACTACCACCTCATTCAGCATGACGTCCTCTGCATTACTGACTTCCATCAACAAAACTTTGTTTGCGGTTAGCAATGACGACTTGCGACCAGCTATGACAGGTGTTTTCTTTGAACTCGATAATTTAGGACTCACCGTGGTAGCAACCGATGCACACCGCCTTGTAAAATATAAAAGAACCGATGTCAGCTGTCCAAAGGCAGACACATTTATCGTTCCACGAAAGCCCTTGAATTTATTGAAGAGCGCTTTACCGGATAACGAAGACGAGCTGAACATCTCTTATAACGGAAATCATCTTTTTGTAGACCATGGCTCAACACAGTTGGTTTGCCGACTGATCGACGCACGATTCCCGGATTATAAAGTGGTGATCCCCGGAGACAACCCTTATAGGATGAATCTCCTCCGCACTGATTTCCAAAACGCGCTGAGGCGAGTAAGTATTTTCAGCAACAAAAGCACCAACCAGGTAGCACTTAATATCTCCGGATCAGAGCTGCAGCTCACTGCCCAGGATGTTGACTTCAGCTTCGAAGGAAACGAAAGAATGAAATGCCAGTACGACGGAGAGGATATGCAGATCGCTTTCAACGCGCGCTTCCTGATCGAGATGATGTCGGCCACCGACAGTGAAGAAGTACGCATGGAGCTTTCAACACCAACGAAAGCCGGGATCATTAAACCCTCGGATCAAGGTGAGAACGAGGATTTGCTTATGCTCGTTATGCCCCTGATGCTGAATCAATAATATTGGCGGATTAGCGAATTTGCGGATTGACGGATTTAAAAATTCGCCAATCCGATAATCCGTAAATCCGTAAATTAGTGTATGGATTCCATCCTTCAGTTTTTCAATGGTCTGGAAAATCGGCCCATCCAGCGACTATCATTCTTCGTGGGCGGTATGCTCCTGCTATGGGTTATTGAAGGAGCCATTCCGCTGATCACCATGCATTACAAGAAAACAAAAGTGCGACATGCTTTTGTAAACCTCAGCTTCACCTTCATGCATTTTGTGATCCACACCCTACTCGCCATCCTGATCCTGATGATCGCCGACTGGACCAGGCAGGAACAGTTCGGACTCGTATACTGGCTGAAAGCCAACGTGATATGGACCATCATCATCTCCGCGCTGGTGCTCGACTTTTTCGGAGGCTGGCTGGTACATATCGTTGAACACAAGGTTCCGCTGTTCTGGCGCATGCACATTATCCATCATGCCGACAATAATGTGGACGTGACCACAGGCCTCAGGCATCACCCACTGGAAAGCGTATTCAGGGGATTGTTTTTCATGATGGGCATCCTGATCGCGGGAGTACCCATGTATGCGGTGATGATCTATCAGACCCTTTTGGTGTTTTTTACCACATTCACCCACGCAAATATCTCGCTGCCGCCTGCCGTAGATAAATTCCTAAGCTATTTCCTGATTTCCCCGAACATGCACAAAGTTCACCATCACTGGAAACAGCCCTATACGGACACCAATTACGGTGCTGTATTTTCGATATGGGACAGATTGCTTGGCACCTTCAGTAGCTTAGCTCCCAAGGATATCAAGTACGGACTGGATCGCTATTACCCCAACGAGAAAGATGAAAATTTTATGGCCCTTATGAAGAAGCCCTTCCAGAAACTTAACCAGTCTTAATCAAGCCCGAAGGCAACCACCCAGCTGCGAAGACATCATGGGCAAACGCCAGGATAATGCAAAACCCGGAGGGTTAGCTGGGTAAAGCTCATGTAAAATCGTAAATACGAATATCTTTAGCGGATGAAAAAAATCGCTGTTATACCCGCGCGCTATGCTGCTACCCGCTTCCCGGCAAAACTCATGCAACCGCTGGGCAATAAAACAGTGATCCGCCACACCTACGATAATACAGTGGCAACGGGGCTTTTCGACGATGTTATTGTTGCTACAGACAGCACATTGATATACGACGAAATTGTATCAAATGGCGGCAAAGCATCGATGAGCAAGAAGGTACACGAAAGCGGGAGTGACAGAATTGCGGAAGCGATAGAAAGGCTGGATGTTGACGTGATCATCAATGTACAGGGCGATGAACCCTTTATGGAAAAAGATCCACTCGCAAAACTCCTGGAGGCTTTTATAGATCCGGAGGTTCAGGTTGCCTCGCTGATGCATGAGCTCCAGGAAGACCAGGTAAATAATCCGAATATCGTAAAAGTGGTGACCGACAACTCAAATAACGCCTTGCTGTTTTCACGGTCATGTATACCCTATAAACGTGATCAGGATAGCCCCGCCCGCTATTATCGCCACATAGGCGTATATGGTTATAGAAAAAAAGCGCTCCTCGAATTTGTAACGTGGAAGATGGGCCAATTGGAACAGACGGAGAAACTTGAGCAACTCCGATACCTCGAGAATGGTGTGAAGATCCGGATGGTTACCACGGGCTTCAGCCCAGTAGGGATAGATACCCCCCAAGATCTGGAAAACGCTCGAAAACTGTTGTAGCGCCGGATCCCAATATCTGCCCGGCAGATGCTTTTCATAAATCCATCCGATAGAGTAGCAAAACCCGAAACGCTGAATCTCTCAGCATCACATCGACTGCCCGATCTCTTCGAGGGTTTTGCCCTTGGTCTCCGGTAAGAACTTCCATACGAAGATCAGGTGGAGAACCATCATCAGGGTATAAAAAATAAACGAATAATATCCGCCCAGTTCGCTGCCCTGAACGATCACCGGGAAAGACCAGGATATGATCGCAGCCATGATCCAATGTGTGAAGCTCCCTAAAGACCCGCCTTGTGAGCGAACGGAATTCGGAAAGATCTCGGAGATGAACACCCATATCACCGCTCCTTGAGAAAACCCAAAAAAACCAATAAATCCAATGAGATACCAGATCACATTGGGATCGGCAACCCCGGGATTTCTAAACGCGGAAGCGGTAAGTCCCAGGAAAAGGATCATTCCAAATGAGCCGATAATAAGCAGCTTCTTTCTTCCGAAACGATCGATCACCGTCATGGCCAGCAAGGTGAACAGCAAATTGGCAGCGCCGATATATATGGGTTGGAGGAAGGCGTTTGACTGATCAAACCCCGCCATTTCAAAAATGCGGGGCGCATAGTAAATAATGGCGTTTATTCCAGACAGCTGGTTGAACATGGCCAGTATCACTGCGAAAAGGATGGGCTTGCTATAACGCGGCTGGAAAAGTCTTTCCTTGATATCCGTAACCGAATCCCTGATTTCCTGTACAGCCGCATCCGTATCAGCTTCCCCTATCTTTTTCATGATCGGAATGGCCTTATCGGTCTCGTGGTTCAGGATCAGCCAGCGCGGACTTTCCGGAATGGTGCGTACCAAAAGTGCAAATATCGCTGCCGGAACCATCATAATGCCCAGCATCCAGCGCCAAGAATCTTCGCCCCCGCCGGCAAAAAGATAATTAGTAATGTAGGCTACGAAAATCCCTGCTACAATATTCACCTGAAAAGATCCCGCGAGCCGGCCGCGCAGGTGCGCCGGTGAGATCTCGGAAATATACATGGGCCCAACTACAGAAGACGCACCTACCGCAATGCCGCCAAGGAACCGGAAGGTTACAAATAACAACCAGCCGCTGGAAAGCGCGCAACCAGCTGCCGAAAACAAATACAAGATGGCTATGACAATCAAAACTTTCTTCCTGCCAAACCTCTGGGCAGGCATCCCGGCAACCAATGAGCCAAGGACAGTCCCGATCAGGCTGGAGGCCACAGTGAAACCCTGCCAGAATGGGCTGAGGGACCAGATACCCTGAATGATCTTTTCTGCGCCGGAGATGACGGCCGTTTCAAATCCAAACAGAAATCCTCCCAAGGCGGCGATCAGCGCAATGCGGACAGGAAATGAAAACATATTATAACATATAGGAATAGTGATAAATCTGTTGCATGTCATGTTGAATGTACACATTTTTCAACTCGTTTTCATTAACTTACCTCCGATAAAAATGATTACTCATTCATGAATACTGCTCCATTATGGGGTATTGATCTGGGGGGCACAAAAATAGAAGGCGTCATCCTTCCCTCGCTTCATAACCCAATGCCCATTATCCGAAACCGGGTTGATACAGAAGGACATAAAGGCTATGAGCATATCCTTGGCCAGATAGCGGCACTCGTAGATTTGATGCGTTCAGAATCGGGAGAAACCCCAAAAACCATCGGTTTTGGAACTCCAGGCGTTTTGGACCCCATTCTCCATACCATGAAAAATTGTAACAGCACTTCCCTGAATGGACAACCACTCAAACGGGATCTGGAACAGAAGCTGGGCATCCCTGTGGTATTAGCTAATGATGCCAATTGCTTTGCGCTTGCCGAAACGCACTGGGGCGTAGTTAAGGAAAAAACACCCAACGCCCGCATGGTCTTTGGGATCATTATGGGCACGGGTGTTGGCGGCGGTATCGTAATCGATAGGAAAGTATGGAACGGTAAACACGGCATTGCGGGTGAATGGGGACATAATTTTCTCGACGATTCGGGTGGCCCCTGTTACTGCGGAAAAACAGGATGTGTTGAAACCATTCTATCCGGCCCCGGCCTCCAGCGATATTATCACTCCATAAGCGGACAGGAAAAAACACTAAAACAGATCGTTCAGGATCCAACCGATCCTTTTGCCAGGCAAACGCTTGACCGGCTGCATCACTTCTTCGGCAAAGCCGTTTCATCCATCACCAATATGCTTGACCCCGACGTGATCGTGATCGGCGGCGGCGTTGGAAACATTGACTCCATCTACACCCTTGGCGTTGAAAGCGTTGGCAGATATATATTCAATAACCGGCTCGACCTGCCTATATTAAAACCCAGTCTGGGCGACAGTGCCGGGGTATTTGGGGCAGCAGCCCTGGTGGGCTAAACGAACCTATTTGAAACTGCAGGCACGAGTTAATCAATAAAGAATTTAACTTGCCCTAAAGTTACTTTGATGCGAAAAAGATTTGCCTTTGTTTTTTTAGTTTTTCTATTCCATAACGCGGTATTATCACAAGCTTTCAAAGAAAAATACAGGCCCCAGTATCATTTTACCCCGGATAAGAACTGGATCAATGATCCCAACGGGCTGGTTTACTACGCCGGGGAGTACCACCTGTTCTATCAGTATAATCCATTTGGCAACAAATGGGGACATATGAGTTGGGGACATTCAGTAAGCGCCGACCTGGTGCGCTGGAAAGAACTGCCCGTCGCCATCCCTGAAGAAAATAATGTAGGTATTTTCTCCGGCTCCGCCGTTGTAGATCCCTTCAACACCTCAGGCTTCATTCAGATACGCGGTCAGGTACCTATGGTAGCCATATATACGGCAGACATTCCGAATACAAACCAGTCGCAACACATCGCATATAGCCTCGACTCAGGAAGAACTTTTACAAAATTTAATTTCAACCCCGTTCTTGACCTGGAGAAGAAGGACTTCCGCGACCCCAAAGTATTCTGGTACGAGCCTTCCAAAAAATGGATCATGGCGGTGATGTTGCCCCATGAAAAGAAGGTTCAGTTCTACAGCTCAAAATCATTAAAGGCCTGGACCCTCCTCAGTGAGTTCGGGCCCGCTGGCGATACCACCGGTATTTGGGAGTGCCCCGATCTATTTCGCGTTCCTGTTTCAGGCGTGCCGGGAAAATATAAATGGGTATTCATGCATTCACCCTCACCGTATATGCAATATTTTGTAGGTGAGTTTGATGGAACAAAATTTATCAACGAGTCCGCCCCCAATAAGATCCTGCGGCCCGATTACGGTCCGGATTATTATGCCGCCATCGTTTACAATAATCTTCCTCCCGGAACGGAACCCGTCAGCATTGGCTGGGCCAATAACTGGAATTATGCCGGTGATATCCCCGCCGGCGAGTGGCGCGGAAGCATGTCGTTACCCCGCTCACTACAACTGAAAAAAATAGACGAAGAATACATCCTCCTGCAAAATCCAGTTGATCAGATCGCCACGCTCAAAATCAAGGAAGCCCGACTCAGTTCTGACAAACCAATCCCAGTAGAAAGCCAAAGCTTTTTCGTGGAATGGGAGTGGAACACCAACGCTGCTGTTTCACAGGAGGTGGTGGTGGGAGCTAATGACCTGGTGGTGCGCTTTAATGCCGCTGCAAAAGAAGTGGTACTCGACCGGAGCGGGTCGAAGGGTTTTAATAATGAAGCATATAAAAAATTATCGGCTTATAAAGCCGTTGTTCCCGGTAAACTCACGGGTAAGTTAAAATTCAGACTCTACTTTGATGCAAGTATAGCTGAGCTTTTTGTGGGTGAAGGCGAAGTTGCGATGACGGCACAAGTGTTCCCCGCAGAACCCGTTAGAACCCTTTCCTTTACCTCCGATGGCGCCGCTCACCCCGTCGTATTCCAGACCCTTGGCGGCTACCGCGAGATTATGAAATAATACCCCTTTTTTTATCTGCACATTCCTCTTTACCTTTTATCCATGAATGGTAAGAACTATTTGAAAATATTGGGGTTGCAGCAACTTTTTGGTACGGAAAGAACCAAAGAGATCCTAAATGTAAATCCTACCATTATGCCCGCCCGGGAAGAGGCAGAAGATATCCGGGTTTTTGTGTATGATTACGATGGGGACCATATATCACAATTTGAATCCGATAAGGTGGAAGATTGCTTCCCCTACAAATTCAGCAATCGCTTAAGCTGGATAAATATCGATGGCCTTAGAAAAAACGATGTTGACCTCGTTTGCCAACATTTCGACATCCACGCCCTCGTAGTTGAAGACATCCTCAGCGTGAATCAGCGCCCCAAGATGGAAGAGGTGGACAATGTCATGTTCTGCCTGCTCAACATGCTTTACTTCAACGAGACCAAAAAAACGGTTGAGTCTGAACAGATCAGCATTGTCCTTGGACAAAATTTCGTTATCTCGTTTCAGGAAGATGCAAGCCGCGACGTTTTCAATCCCCTTCGGCAAAAACTAGTTTTGTCGAAAAGTCAAATCAGAAGTCGCACAGCCGACTATCTGTGTTATGCCATGATCGACTTGATCGTTGATAATTATTTTCTGGTAATGGAGCGGATCGGTGAACAAATTGAATTGTTGGAAGAAGAGCTGATCAAAAGATCAAATAACCGATCGCTGATCAAAATCAACCAACTCAGAAAAGAACACATCATACTAAAAAGAAACATCGCACCGGTCCGGGACCTCGTAAACAGCATCATCAGAAGTGAAAGTGACTTGCTGGAAGATCGGACCACTAAATATTTCAACGATGTGCACGATCATATCGCCCAGGCCTATGACCTGTCAGAGAACTATCGGGATATGCTGACGAGCATGCAAGACCTGTATATCAATAATGTCAACCTGAAGCTGAATGAAGTCATGAAGGTAATGGCCATCGTTACGTGCCTCCTGGCGCCAGCCACCGTAATCGGAGGAATTTTTGGAATGAACTTCGACATCATTCCATATGCCCATCATAGTTGGGGTTTCTACTTCGCCGTAGGGCTCATGCTGCTGATACCCATTTGGATGTTGTGGGAGTTCCGCCGGCGGGGGTGGTTCTAGTGTTCTGTTCCCGTTCTATTACATTCTCACATTCATTCATCACATTCTCCTCTTATGTACCGGAACAGTAGAGCACGGCTCGCCGTACATTAAAGACTTCACCACAGGTGTTAGTTTACTGGTGATCTCAATGTAAGCATACTCCCCTATTTCCATATCCCCGCAGCCTTTTATCACCACTCGCTTTTCGGCAAATGCATTACTGTCTATCGCCCTGATTTTTTCAACGAACAACTGCTTTCTGGCTTCATCGGGTGAACCGGAATACACTTTTTTCGCAACAGGACTTAGGAGGCTTCCAACAAGCATATATGCCCAAAGCGGAATGATGGCATCTGCAGAACAAAACAAAGCAACATACTTATCCTGATAGGCTTCCCAGTTCAATTCGGCCAGCGCCGCCCTGAACTCTTTTTCCTTTAAGATCAGGCCCATAAAAAGGTAGTCCTTCAAATCGAAGCTCATGATCTCTTCTGATGGATAATAGGTCTCGAGGTCAAGTGTGATCAAACCACTCCCTGCCACTTTGTTTACAATAGCACCTTCCATGTTGTAAAGTTAATAAAAAAGGCTCCCTTTGGAGGAGCCTTCAAATATCGTGAGGCCTGGGTCTAAAAGCCGGCCGCCCTGCGGGTATCTTCGATTTTAGCCGCTTTCTTCAACGCTTCAAAACTTCCGTACGCACTGTATTGCTTCAGTTGGGCTTGCATGGCACGACGCTGGTTTTCAATATCGCCGCCGGAAATGTTAGGAAGAGCACCTACAGCATTGGTTTTAACCGCAAACACACCTGTTTGGCCCTCGATCAAACCGGACACCTTGCCCTGATTGGCTTTGTTAAAGACAGCGCCGATCACGCGGGTCTCTGGCCCTACATTAGGAACAAAAGAGTCGCCAAACTTAAGGGTATCGACCTGGCCGGTTTGTCCGCCTGCCGCAGCGATCGCTTCCAGTGTAGTCGCATTGCCAAGCTTTTTAATGATCAGTTCTGCTTTCTTCTGGTTCCTGATGATCGGCTCAACAGTAATTCTGGCTACTGATGCAGTCTGAACCCCTTCGTCGTTTGCTCCGGTGATCACCGCAACAACGTACTTATCCTTAAAGTCGAACGGTTCTGAAACCGTACCCACTTTGTTTTCCCAGATCCATTTTACAAAAGACCTCGATGGCATTCCTGATACTGAGTAATCAATCTCCTTAATACCATCCGCGATCCTTTTATTCAGGTTACTCTTTGATGCATTTTGTTCAAAAGATTTCAAATCGCGGCTATTGCCAGCAAACTGTGTTGCAGCAGACGAGGCCGTGTTATCTGTTTCCTCGGTCGCCTGAATAGGCTTGGAGACATAAGCTATTTTGTATGACTCTTCAAAGTTCCTCTGGTTTACTACTTGCATAATGTGATAACCAAATTCTGTTTTTACCACATCCTGGCTTCCAGTTGGCTTATAGAATGCAAAATCACTGAATGCTTTTGCCAGATTACCCATGTCAACAGAAGAAAAGTTGTACTCTCCACCATTGTTCTTGCTGCCTTCGTCTTCACTGAATGTGGCAGCGAGGGTGCTAAAATCAGCTCCTGATTTGATCGCGGCAAATAAACTATCCGCCGTTTTCTTCGCAGCGGTGTCGGAACGCCGTGCCTGACCCGTTCTTGGATCAACCACACCGATCAATATATGTCTCACTTTTACCGAATCAGGCAGCTGCCTTACATCCACCTTCTTTGCAATAACGTAGGCGTTGCCATCGAGATAAGGTCCAACCACCGAACCAATAGGCGCGGCAATCAGGTTGTCTTTCGCGTCCATGGCGATCCTTGACTTCAAAACATATCCGTCGAAATAAGGCATCGTGCTGCCATTGCGCGCAACAACTCCCTTTGGGTCGGCTGAATTTGCCAGCTCCTCTTTAAGAGATGCCAGCTTACTGAAAATTGCAGCGCTGTCGGCCGAAGTTGGATTGGCATCAAAGCTCACATAAGCGACGCTCCTGGTTTTATTCTGCTTGAACTCGTCTTTATGGTTGCTTACGTATTTATTAATCTCCGCGTCACTTACCTTCACGGCGGTATCCGCTATGGTGCCGTAGGGAACCATGGCGTAACTGACTGAGGCAAAGCTGCTGTTGTCTGCATTCATCTTCTCGATCATCCATTTAGGAACATAACTACCCTGGCTGATTAAGGTATTATACTTCTCGGCAAGCTGACGGGTGATCAATGGATCGATCAACTGATCGTTAACCATCTTCACCTCTTCGGCTTTTTTGCTCTTCTTAATATTATTGAACCAGGTACGGGCAGCCTGGATATTATACTGACCGGTGGTCTGATCAGAGAACAATTGCTTGAATTCCTGAGGCGCATTTTCACTAAAAAGGAGATCGCTCATCTCTTTTGCGGTAAAACTGATTCCCAGCTTGGCGGCTTCGGATTTGATCAAATTTTCCTGGATATAGGTATTCCAGACGTTTTCAACGATGTTTTGGGTCATCATTTCGTTACTTTGCATGCCCTGCTGGCGGTTTGATTCTTCAAACATCCTCACCTTTGTGTTGAACTCCTGGGCGTCGACTTTCATTCCATTGATAGATCCAATGGTGGAGGTGTTTCCGGTTAATGCCCCGGCGCTCCTTCCAATGAAGGCGTCCTGGACAAGAAACCCGATGAGACTCAATGCAATAAGTCCCGTTAGGAGGGCGGCGGACTTATCTCTCAGCGACTGGATGATCGACATAATAATTATTGTATTTAAAATGGAGGGCAAAAATAGGTGAATTTGTGTTTATCAACAAACTGTGGAAAACAGGCTAAAACTGCACAGAGAGTGCTTTTCCCTTTAGACTTGAACTGGTATTCCACAGAGGGATGTGAATAGGTTTGCGCAGTAACAAAAGCTGAGTTGGTGTTTCCACACTGTGATGGTGGATAACAGCATTTTCGGTGGAAAAGACGGTTATTCATCCTTCTGAATTGTGGACGTAAAGAAGGTAAATAAATTTTTGGGTGATGGTTATTTACCCATTGCCAAGGGTTAATTTAGTTTTGCCTGGTATTATCAACAGGGTCTTTAACTCAGAGCGTAGATTAGTTATCCGCAGCTGTTAGATATTCACATTGTGTAAAACCTGCTTAAACTGGCGTTAATATAGAAGCTTAGATTGTTTATTAAATGTGAATTAGGGTGGATAAACTGAGGATTTTCAATATTCCAAAAAATAAAATGATTTTATATCCCCTAATCCACAGACATAATAGTAATAGGTAATTTTAAATATAAATAAGTACTATAAATACTATGGCATTTATACACAATGACATTGACCAGATCCGGCAACGTGGGTTTTACGATATGCAGGTAGATCCAACGCTCGATCTTTTTGCCGAGATCAGCAGATTGAAAAAAGAAAAAAATGCCGTGCTTCTGGCGCACTACTATCAGGAACCCGATATCCAGGATGTGGCGGATTATATTGGAGATAGCCTGGGTTTGGCGAGGCAGGCGGAAAAAACAAAGGCTGACATCATCGTTTTTGCCGGAGTGCATTTTATGGCTGAAACAGCTAAGATCCTGAACCCTTCAAAAAAAGTGGTTATTCCGGATCTGAAGGCGGGATGTTCTTTAAGCGACTCCTGTCCGCCACCGTTATTTAAAAAGTTTCGGGAAGAGCATCTGGATCATGTGGTGATCTCATATATCAACTGCAGCGCCGGCATAAAAGCACTCAGTGATGTGATATGTACCAGCAGTAATGCAGTTGCTATTGTAAACAGTTTTAAAAAAGATCAACCGATCATTTTCGCGCCTGATAAAAACCTGGGAGCATACATCAATAAAGTAACAGGGCGGAATATGTTACTTTGGAATGGAGCTTGTATGGTTCACGAAATTTTTAGCCTGGAGAAGATCATCAAGCTAAAACTCAGGCATCCTGAGTCGAAACTTATAGCCCATCCGGAATGTGAAGATGTTGTTCTTCAGCATGCTGATTTTATTGGATCAACAACACAGTTGCTCAAGTACACCGAGAATGATCCCTCCCAATCTTTCATAGTGGCTACCGAAACAGGTATCCTCCATCAGATGATAAAAAACTCACCAGGGAAATCCTTTATACCTGCCCCGCCGGATAATGCATGTGCGTGTAACGACTGTCCGCATATGAAACTGAATACCCTGGAAAAATTATATCTCTGCATGGAATATGAGCAGCCCGAAATTATTATGGATGAAGCACTTCGCCTGGCTGCAAAAAAACCGATCGACAAGATGCTGGAGATAAGCGCGCGGGAAGGGATTAGTTAGTGACAATAGTATGGATATTTTTAAATTTGATTAATATGCCAGAGATTAAAACGATCATATTTGACTTAGGTGGTGTATTGGTAGACTGGAATCCCGATTATGTATATAAGACCATTTTTGATAATGAGGAGGATATGAAGTGGTTTTATGATAATATTTGCACGCCTCAATGGAATGAAGAGCAGGATGCAGGACGAACACTCGCAGAAGCAACCGAGTTACTGGTGAAGGAGTTTCCTGATCATGAGGATAATATCAGGGCATACTACGGTCGTTGGGAAGAGATGCTGCACGGTCCTATTCACGATACGGTTGACATATTCAGGGAATTGAAGGAAATGAATAAGTATAAACTGCTTGCACTTACCAACTGGAGCGCTGAAACATTTCCTATAGCACTTAAAAGATTCGATTTTTTACATTGGTTCGATGGTAAGGTAGTATCTGGCGAGGAAATGACAAGGAAACCATTTCCTGATATTTATCATACCATCATTGAAAGGTTCAATGTAGACCCACACACCGCGGTGTACACCGATGATAATGTGAGGAATCTCCACCCTGCCGGCGCGTTGGGTATGCATACCATCCATTTTCAGAATCCGGATCAGTTCAGGAAAGAACTGGCCAGATTGGGCGTGTTATAGTTTTCACGTTTTTTTAAGGTGGCTCTCGTTTATATCAACAGAGTTTTTTACGTCCAACAAGAAAGAACTGCATATGAAGAATCTATATACCCCTTTCCTTATTTTTTTAGTGTTTATGGCTTTCGCTTGCGGTAATCCACAGAAAGCAGTTTCCTATTCGGAAGACAAGATATTCTTCGAGACCCTCAGGGAATTGGAGAAGAAACCCAATGATCCCGCTCTCA
>Ga0164293_10000477_pt1 | contig 31910 bp, 29 predicted proteins | sample GEODES118metaG_FD_111487 | JGI IMG/M metagenome (GOLD analysis project Ga0164293, IMG submission 111487) | Eutrophic lake water microbial communities from Lake Mendota, Wisconsin, USA - GEODES118 metaG | ecosystem: Environmental > Aquatic > Freshwater > Lake | place: USA: Lake Mendota...
AGCTGCTGTAGAAAAAGCATTACCAAAACTTACAGCAAGATTAAAAAGTTTAGTAAAAGACGGGGATAAGAAAAAAAGTTTAATGCAAGAAGCTAATGATCTTGCAGCAACAGCATCCGCTGGCGTAAAACTTGTTACAGGAGGGTTTACTAAACTAATTGCAGATGCTGCTGGAAAAGCGGCTCAAACCGATGAAGCTGTTTACATTAACATGCTTGAATCTGCAATGGTGTACGCAGTTGCTGAAATGATAGATGAAGGGTATGGCACCGCTAATTTGGTAAAAGAAGCTAAAGAGTTTAATTATACGCTTCTTGAAAGCGATGACCAAAGTGGTGGTTTAAAAATACCATTTGTTAGTGCTATCATGGATAAGATTGCTCACATGCCGCCTTTTAAATGGTTTCATGCTATTGAAGGTAAAGTTGCTGAGATTGCCAATAACAGTCTTGCTCGCTTAAGCGCAATCGTTGCAAAACTTGATGGTCCAGGTCCATTTAATTTTGAAATCATTGGAGGTTTAATTGGTATTGCTGCTGGGTATGCTGCAGAACAACTTGCAAAAGGTGCTGTATTTGGCGCAAACGGCGCAACTATTTTAGGATTTGCAATTCCAGGTGCTGGTATTCTTTACAAAGTTATTAAATATACAGGGTATGCACTTGCTATCTATGGAGTAATTAAAGAGGTAGTTGGGCAAGGCGATAAAGAGGAAGAAAATTCAGATGATTTTGAAGATACAAAATCTAACAAAGACAAGAAAGAAATAGAAAAGAAGTAACAACTTTTCAAACACATTATATGTTTACAAATACTCATAAAACATCAAACGATCCGTTAAATTGGTATTGGTTTGATAAAGGGTTTTCTATAGAAGAAATACAAAGAATAGAAGAATATGCACAACAACTTCCAAGACTAAAAGGAACTATTGGTGATAGCGAATCTGCTGCCGAAGAAAGAAAAAGTGTTATTCGGTGGATTTATAGAAACCCCGAAGCTGATTGGTTATATGCAAAGATGATTTCTATGGTAGACATTGCTAATGAAAACCTATGGCAATTTGATATGTTTAGCGCAAATGAAGCGATTCAATACACTGAATATTATGATAATGGTGGGCATTACGATTGGCATATTGATATGAGTGCTGGTTACCCACTTAACCAACGAAAAATTAGCATGACTGTTCAACTTTCAGATGAGTCTGAATATGATGGCGGGAATTTTGAAATCATGCGTGGTAGAGAAGTTGAGCAATTACCAAAAGGTAAAGGAAATGTTGTAATCTTTCCTTCTTACCTTTTACACCGAATTACTCCAGTTACTCGTGGAGTTAGAAAAAGTCTGGTGCTTTGGTTAGGTGGTGCATCTTTTAAATAATAAATTGATATGAAAAAGTCATTTAAAACATTTGAAGAATTCATTGGAGACGAAACCACTGATTCGTTAAGAAAGAAAGCTCTTGAAGTTCAACAAAAAGACGGTGATGAAATATTTGGTGAGCCCGATACTCAAGGAAATTCAGGAGAAGATGGAAATGATGATAATGACTTTTCAGGAGATGAAATGGGATCTGTAGATTAATCATTTAATCTAAAAGATAAATAAAAGAAAATAGAAACGAAATGAAATCACAAATCAAAAATTACACTGACTTCATACAAGAAACCGATGTTGTTGGTCATGATGAAGTAACTGCAACAAAACCAACTGCATTATCAGAAGCCATGTGTGAAAGGCTTAATAAAATGTGTGAGGCTATGTGTGAAGAAATGGAAGCTCGCCACGCTGACGAAACAGAAATGACAGCTGAAAGCTACAGAAAAGAATGTGAAAGCAAGATTAATGAAATGTATGAAAGCATTGCAAAGGCTTGTAATGAAATTATGAAAGGCAGCTATAATGACTCTGACGGAGATATGCGCCAAGGATCAGTACAAGACGTACCAGTTATGGCTGGCGCTGTTCGCTAAGATACTTTACATAAAATGTCAAAAGCTAAAAAAGAAGGTAAACCAAAAAGAAACCGTGGTAACCTAGTAAAGAGATTAAGAATGATTGAAAGCAATCGTGCAATATTACAAAAAATAAAAGAAGAAGCATAATGAAACATATACACACATTTGAAAGTTTTGTCAATGAAGGACAATACATTAATGAAGCAACTGATTATGCAGTAATGCTTACCGGTGGAAGTATTGGTGACAAATCTAGACCACGCGATGCTAAAGGCTACGCAGGAACAGAAGTCGCACCTGATGAAGAGTTATTGTCTCAAGACAAAGCCAAAGAAAAAGCTAAACGCATGAACGCTAATTTATCACCAGGAGAAAAATCTCACTACAACTTAAAATATGTAGTAGTACCAGCTAAAGACGGTAAATTCATAAAAGAATCTGAAGAAACTAATGAAGCTATTGATACCAAGTATTGGTTGGACTACAATGTCGATTCTTCAAGACCTGAAGATCCTTCTGGTTGGTCAGATAAATCAAAAGATTTCGAGGATACTTTCGAGGATGCGGTTGATGAATGGAATGCCGAGGCTGAAAGAGAATCGATGATTAAAGGAAAACAAATCGCTGATATTAAGAAATTAGCAATGGAGTTTTTCAAAATAGAAAAATGGATATCCATTAATGTTATTCATGCAATGATTGCTCAAGAATCATAATTAAGTAACCAATTTAAAACAAACATATATGAATCACTGGACAATTAAAGTTCGAATTACAGAAGAAGACATGGAGACTGGTAAACTTCGTGGCAAAACAGAAACTTACCTAGTACAAGCTGACACTATTGAGGCAGCACAAGCAATGATCCGTGAATTTTTTAAAGGCTTAACATTAGACCATGAAGTACGCAGCGTAAGTAAGAGTGGTATTACAGAATACATTACAACTGAATCTCTAAGCAAATAGAAGACATTCTATGAACTTTATCTGGAGTATAAATGGTAATATAATTAAGAAAAAAACAAGAACATAGATGAGTCTTATAGATTACAAAACATTTCTATCTGAAAGTGATAAATTTGTTGTTATGCAAGATCAACCACCTGGCAAAGGTATCGATACTTTAGGGATAATTAATGCTAATGATCCTGAAGCAGAAGCAATCATTAAAACATTAAAGAACACTTTAATGGGTAAAGCTATTGTTGAATATGTTAACACAAGATTAAATAAAGCTGGTTTCGGTAATCTACCTGCATTATCAGCTGTTATTGCAAACTCTTTTAATAAAAACTTTTCTGGTACAGCAAATGACTTAATTGCATTGGAAGGTATTTCAAATAACTTTCCACTTTCAAACAAGTTTAATCTTAGAGACGTAATGACACCATTTACTAAATATTTAAGTAACGGCTTTTTCGACAGTTTATATAATGACACCACATTAAAAATGCCGGGTGGGTCTGGAGTAGGAAAAGGTGAAGTATTTTTATCTTTTCTTGCTGACAATTTATACAAAGGTAGTAAAGGAGACTTACAAGACAAGTCTTCAAATTCAGAGTATGAGATAAAAGGTGGGTATGGCGCCGGACAGGGTGCAAGCGGTGGTAAAGGATCAAGTGGTGCAAGAATGGGTTCAGCAGAATCTAATCGAGATGGAGTTACTCAGTTTGCAAACTTATTAAAAATCTTAAGTGATGCAACAGGTTCTCCGGTTGACATTAAAATAGGTTCTTCTTGGTCAAAAACTCAAAACAAAGATTTGGCTAATTTCTTTAATTCATCAAATGGTGGAAAAGTTTTAGGAGACACAAAATTATTCGATAGCATAATTAATTGCTTTACGCAGTATAATGTTTCTGTGGATAGCAGCATGAAAACTGACTTTACTTCATCGGCAAAATCAGCAGAAGAATTAAACAGATTCATGATGAAAATGCACATATACGCATATTGGTCTAAGTCAGGATTTAATGGTATTCTTTTTATTGACGAAGGTAGTAAAAATTGCTATCCTATTAACATCAAATCATATAGTGATATTAAATCAGCGATTGACACTGGATCATTTGATAAAAGCAAACTTGAGTGGGGAGCAGGACAGCAAAACAGCGCAATCTCTGTTACTTACTTGGGATAAAATAACCTACACATGCCATGAAAATTGGAAACATTGAGAAATTTTCTTTTGGGGAGATGACTTCAAACAACAACGGAAAAACATCAGCTACTTCAACAGCTGGGCTTTATATTATCTTTATAGGTGGTTTAAGTTTCTTTCTTGGAGTAATTGATAAAATGTTCTTAGATAAAACTATCGACGTTATTAACCAAGCAGTAATGTTTACAACTATCGGCGCAGCATTACTTGGAGTTAAAAATATAGTTGGAGCAAAAAATGACAAAGCAGCAACCGAAGCGGCTAAAGCTACTGAAGAATCTGCTGACGAGAACTCTCCGTTAAACTCGTAAGATAAACGGTTAGGACCGTTATTTGGTTCGGCAAACTTAAACCTCAGGGATTTGCTATCCTCTGAGGTTTTTTCTTGCACAGAAAACTATGTTCAAATTAGTGAATATAAATAAAATAAACAAAATAAGATTATTATGTCACAAGAACAAACTGTAGCTGAAACACAAGTAATAAATGAGTGGGACAGCGTAATTATTCAAATCAATAACGGTGAAATCGGAGGAGGATCAATTCGTATGATGAAACAAGATATTGACGCTATAATGGAATTACACGGGGTAGATCGTGGATATGCTTTGGAAATGATGCTTCAAGCTGTTGAAACCACACCTAAAGAAAATTTTGAACAAAAACAATAAATATGCCATTTCACCAAGATTTTAATGAATTATTTGGACACGGTGAAATGACTGTACAGCCAGAAGGCTGGGAAGATTTGGTAATTGAGTATGGGTATGGAGACATTTCACAAGTCAGAAACTTTTACTGGAGAGTAAAAGGAACTAAACATACATTTAGGATTTCTTTACAATTAATAAATGAACATTCAAAAGGAAACTATGAAGAACACATTGAGTACGTTCTTGAAAACTTTAGGCAAGAATATCTTTCATGGGGGGCACAAGGATTCCCCGAAGACTGGATGGTCGAATACCACAGAGAATACAGAAACTTCGTTCAAATCTAACACAATATATACTAAAAATAATCATATGAGTATTAAAACTTATCAATGGATAAAAGGTGAAAAGGCAGGGGATGTTGTAAAAAGTACTGGTGATACTATACTAGAAAGCAACATTGAATTTTTAATCTTTACAGACGGAAGTCGATGTAATACTTCATTACTTGGAGATATGCTAATAGAAGTGGCTAGTGATAGCCCTGATGATTTAATGATGATGGCGAATGAAATGGTGCCACAACCTAAAATTGTTAAAGCACCTAACCCAAAACCCGTAAACAACATAACCCATAACAAAACTTTACCACTACCAGAAGTTCAGCAAACAGATAGTCCACTTATTGCACTTCTTTCTTCTTCAAAGAAAACAAAAGAAAAAGTAGGAATTACTGTTGAAATAGAACTTCCACCAGCTGACTTACTTAAAGTAGTAGCAGCCTCTTTTGAAGACGGTGAAAAACAAATTTTTGATTACTTAGTGAATGGCTTATCGCCTAAACAAAACGAAGCAATTAGAAAACAAATTGCTCAAACTATTATGTCAACTATATTTGAAAAAGAAATTAAAACAACAAAAAGAAAAAATGAAAAACTATAAGACGCTTAAAGAGTTTGAAAAATTTGATGTAGTTGATGTTGACGGACACGTTGGCATGAAATTAAAAACTATGTCAGTTGCTGTTATGCCTTTTACCGTAGACGATAACGGTATGGTTGATAAAATTGGACTTCTTAAAGAATATAATCCTTTCCGTGAAGGTGATTTCTCACATACGCTAATCACTGGAACAATTGATTATGAAGATGATACGCTTCTTTACACAGCAAAACGCGAGTTAAAAGAAGAAGGTGGTTATGAAACACCTGATAATGAAAACAAACGTTGGATATATCTAGGAAACTTTTTTCCTTATAAAGACAGTGACCGACAAGTTCCAACATTTGGTGTTGATGTATCAGGAATTGAACCGGGTAAACCACAAACCGACGGATCAAAGAAAGAAGAACTCTCTAAATTGGAAATGATTTCATCTAGTGATATTATGATAACCGAAGAAATGCTTCCATTATCTGCGTTTTTAAGACTATTTAATTACTTCTACCAAAAATCTATAGGACATGTATAACAGAAAACAAAGAAGAGAAATCGAAAAGAAAACTGGCTTAATAAAAGAATATCAGAAAATGTCTGATAAACAAAAAGCTGAAGTTCGTCAAAGAAGAATGGCAGTTGGAAAGCAGATACATTTACAAAATGTACAAGCTCGTGAGCAATATGAACAAGAGCAAGAAGCGTTAAGATATGCAAAAAGAATTCAATTTACGCAAGAGCATCTTAACATTACGCCTGAAGAGGCAACAGCAAGAGTCGATGAAGAGTACCGCAAAGAAAACGAAAGGCGGGAAAAGAAAATGGCTCGTAAAATGGCACAACAAGAATAAATGAATTTATACATTACAATAGAAGACAGATCAAAACTAAAGAAAGCGTTCTTAAATTTAAGAAAGCAACAAATTATCGTTGTTGATGAGGTAGTAGTTGACCTGGGTTATTCTATGGAAAATGTAGATGAATACTCTTCGTTTATCGTAAACCAACGCATAAAGAAAATTATAGCATCAACCGCATCAGGTAAAAAAATGCAGTCGATCATTTATATAAATGAATCTTTAAACGATGAAATCGTTCGTGAACTGGTTCACTTTTGCACGGAGCACACCCAGGTAAATAAAGTTATATTTCTAACTGAGAAAAATAAGAATGAAGATTTATATGAACTGTTTGAAGAAATCTTATTCTTCCCTACCGTTAAGAAGGTTCATATAATTGAATGTGTTTCATTTCCTGTTACCTGGTTGGATGATAATTCTAAAGATATTGTACTGGAATAACTTCTTCCTCCAGTCCACATTTAATTAAAATGTTTCTGATGCTTTCAAGTTTTTCTGCATAAAACTTTAATAAGTTTTCCGGTATGAAATTATAAGCGCCTTCAGTTAAAGGAGCTAGTGGAAGAATACATTTACCAAACTTTTCCGTTGTTACAGTTGCAATTGGCAAGAAGGAATATGATATGTTTGTAAAGGCATCACATTTCATAACCATTACGCATCCTGATTCTGTATTGTTTTTCTGCATGTCGCTGTATGCGTTTCCTAAAGAATATGTAACAGCTTTACCAGCCTCAAAGATTTTGCCTCCTTGAAACTCGTGTGGGTGTCCACCTATAACAACATCAGCGCCAAAAGAAATGATTTTGTCAATGTCTAATACTCGTTGGTCTGTTGGTCTGTTTGATTGTTCGTCTGCATCACCCTCAACTCTTCGGTGGATTTCAACAATGATGACATCGGATTTCTTTTTCGCAAAGTCAATCGCTTCTTTAAGCGCGGTTTCATCGTAAAAATTGATGAGCTTTGTTTCCGTTTCGGTGGGGTTATGCTGCGCGAGAACTCCCGATTTAATTTCTTTGCCATTAACTGAGGTTGTATAATTTAAAAATGTGATATCAAAACCGTTAAGTGTGATATCTAAAAATCTGCTAATTTTTGAAGGTTTACTTGTGCCTAAATGCTGAATGCCGTGCTTATCTAATAAAACTACTGTTTGAATAAGTCCGTCCATTTCATAATCGTAGCAATGATTATTAGCTGTAAATAAAAGATCAAATTTCCCTTTAAGGTATTTAGCAAAAATTTCGTTTGCAGAAAATCTAGGAAATCCTGTAGTTTCTTTTCCTAATGTGGTTTCAAGATTAGCTGTTGTAAAATCTAAGGTATTCATCCAACCACTAATAAAATAAAAAGGATCACTATTAACAACGCTTTCAAGTGCACTTGTTGTGTTACAAAAGAGATCACCAAAGAAACCTATTTTAAATGGTTTCTTTTGTTCTATAAATGAGGAAAAGTCAAGGGTTGCCAAATTCTTTATTTGTTTTTCTTATATATCTTTACCAAGATCATTTGATTATGTGTATGATATATACAAAAAATAGAGCAAGTCTAACATCAAATGGCAACAACGGGAACAACACCAGACATTTCTTATAAGTACAAAATTTCAGTGGCAAATAACGAAAAAGCCATTAATGTGTACCGTTATATAAACTCTTCATCAACAACTTTGTATGAAGGCAGGCCTGTTCCTACATCTTATTCTGATGATGTTTTAATAGATGGTGCTATTAATGCACTGCAAGGTGCATATCCACGCAAAGAATCTGTGCCAGCTGTTGCTGCCCAGACAGGTACAACAGGTACACCACCTACAACTTTTATTATACAAGCCTCGATTCCTGCTAAAGTTGGTGATCCTGGTGTTGGGAGTATGACACCGTTAGCTGCTACAGGTAATACTGGCTTTGGGCCTACGCCAAACACAACGCCTGCAACCCAAGACGAAACAAGATTAACTGATTTAAACCCTTTTGATCCTAGATTAGTTTTTGCAATTAATCCAAAAGATGGTAGCGTTGTTTATTCAACAAGTTCAGCAAATGAACATCCTATGGTGGATGGTATGGTTGTTGCTGAAGATCCTACTAATCCGCAATCACCAAAAATAGCAGGACAAGATCTATCAGATGATAAAGCAGCTGCGCTAAAAGATTTTTTTGGGGTTCCTGCTATTATGAATACCAATTCATACATTAACTTGCAAGCAGCCGGTGGTAAAGGAAATAATAAGTACCTTATAGATCGAAAAAATGAAATACGTTGGTATAATGCAACTGAACCAGTTGTTGGTGTAGGTGCTGGAGTTCAGCCTACAACAGCTCCAACAACAACAGCAATCGTTCAGTGGTCAAACGCAGAAGAAAATGTATATAAGTTTCCTTATAGATTTACAGACTTTGCATTTTTAAAATGGTGGAAGAAAATTCCTAATAACTATCTTATTACACTTAGAAGATATCCTTTTCCTGTTAATGACGGGGTTATTAGTGGAGAAGAAGCTCGTGGTGAGTTAGATAAACAAAAACTTAAACCGACCGTTACCATGTTAACCTACTTAGGTGAAGAACCCGGTAATAAAATGTCAACTATATTGGGGCCAATAGAAACGGGATTAAAATGGAAAGATCTTAATGCTGATGTTTGGGAAGTAACTACTTCATCTGATGGCGGGTCAGTTAATAACCCAGCGCCTGGTCTGGCAAAAGCATTAGGTTTCTTAGACAAAGGTGGAGCTGGTACAAAGACTCGGACACCTCCTCCAACTCCGCCTGATCCATATAACAACGGTCCATACGCAAACAAAATTATTGGCCCTGTAAATGTTATCGACTCAACAAAGATGCGTGTAAGAGGACTTGAATTTAAACATTCATTGAGTATTTCATTTGAATATGTGCCAAGAAATATTGGAGGAATTAACACTAAAGCGGCTGGTTTAGATATCCTAGCAAATATCATGTTAATGACTTCAGCAACTGCCCCGTTCTGGGGTGGACAAAACAGGCATGTTCCCAATGCAGGTGCTGGTACTCATGATCCTTTTTTGGGTGGTGATGCTGGTAAAGCAGCTTGGATGAGAGGTGATCCTGAAGGATTCTTTAATACTCTTAAGGATCAATTCACAAGAATCTTTGACAACGTTTCGGGATTATTTGATAAAGTAATGTCTGACCCACAACAAGGTCTTCAAGAAATTGCAAAAGGAGGGATGAAAGAATTTATGAAAATGTCAACCACACAGGCAAGAGGGACCGTATCGGGTATGCACTCATTACTTACAGGAGCGCCTGTTGGTGAATGGCACATTATGATAGGACCGCCAATGAATCCAATGATGATGATGGGTAATATGATATGCACAGGATCAAAGACAGAATTTAGTGATGAACTTGGACCCGATGATTTTCCTACAGAAATTAAAACAGTAATTACTCTTGAGCATGGAATGCCAAGAGATAAAACAGGTATAGAATCAATGTTTAACAAAGGTAGAGGAAGAATTTATTCAGTGCCTAAAGGTTATGAGTTAAGTTTTGCTTCGGATTCACAATCACCTGTTGATAGTTCTATTGCTTCAAACTATAAATATAGAAGAAACGAATCAGATACACAGCCTAAACCTAACCCACAAACCGCTGAACGAAATGCAACTGATCCAAACAAGACAAACGTTTATCCAACTGTTGCTTCTCCTTATGGCGCTTTATATGTTCAAGGACACGGATATATTCCTGGGTTAGTTAAAAATCAAACCGAAAATCAAAATAACGCTAAGAAATAATGTTAACGTTTAAACTAACTCAAGATACAAAACCTTTTGTAAAAGATGGCAACGGTCAAGAAATCGTTGATTTTATACAAAAAGACGTGATAGCAAGTACTGAAGGATATAATCCTATTGTTATTGACTATTTTATAGTTGGCACAGAAGAAGAAATGCGAATTGATGTTATTGCGCAAAAAATGTATGGCTACATGGATAACATTGAAGGTGTTTTAAAGTTTAATGAAATTACAAATCCTTTTGCTATTCAAGAAGGGGATTTCTTATATACATTTGATATTCCAAGTATGGTTAGAAATCTTAGGCCTGGTAATAGTGTTAAGAATAATCGCGAAGACATTCGTGATCAGTACATTACACCGGAAAAAAAATCTAATGTAGATCCTGCTTTAAGAGACTTTGATAAAAGAAACACCCCAAGAAAGGCCAGTCCTAGCAAAGGAAATAATCCTGCTCTTCCACCTAATTATGCTTCATTTGGTGATACTGAATTACAGGTTAGAAACGGTAAGATTGTATTTGGACCAAATGTAACAAAAATTGACGAAGATTGTGATAAGCCACTTTCTAAGAGTGAATTTATTTCAAGATTAATTAAGAACAGATTAAGCAATAGATAATGGCACAAGATGAAAAAACAATCATTCGTTCATTACTTGAACCAAAAATAAAGATTGATCTTTTAGAGATTGAAGATTTATATACTGGTACAAGTGATAAACTTGACGCAAATAAAAAAGGGATTGATGGTGGTAGACAGTATCAAAACCAATTGGGAGTTGATTACCCTTTTATAACGATTAATAACTATGTTTTTGACACATCTGAAATAATAGACTTTTCATTAGATTCTAACGATTTTATTCCAACTCTTTTATTTACGTTTAAATTAACAAAATCTGATACATTTAGATCGCAGTCTTATCCTAAAGATGGAGATGTTGTAAGTATTTTTATTCGTGCTAAGAATAATGCATTTAAGCCTATAAGAAATGATTATATTATTACAAGTGTTAAGTCAGGTGCTGGTGGTGTAGAAAATAGCGGTGGTATAACAACAATAGGTGCTGAGCTTTTCATCCCAAGAATAAAAGAACAAATAATTAAATCTTACAAAGGTACATCCTTTGCAGTACTGCAAGATATATGTAAAGAATTAGAATTAGGTTTTGCTACAAATGAAACTTCAACATCGGATTCGATGTCATGGCTATGCGCTGGCAGTACATGGGAAGAGTACATTAAAGAAATAGCAAGTGCTGCATGGAAAGATACTAACAGTTTTTACAAAGTTTTTATTGATGTTTATTACCACCTTAACTTTGTAAATATGAATAATCAAATCGAAGGAGATGGTCAGCTAGCAGCTGGTATTTTAGACAGTGCCATTATGAAAGATTTTTATTCGAACGATAAAGGCACTGCGGAAAAATCACAATCTACTACAGGCAAATTTTTATCAACTATCGATAGTCTTAAAGGCACCAATATGTTTATACAAGGATACAAAACATTTAATAACAGTTCGGCTATTCATGAAGAATTTGGTTACAAATATAACATACAATTCTTTGATATGAAAAGTTTAAAGTATTGGAATTTATTTGTTGATCCTAAAACTTCTGATGGCGCTGAAAAGAAAAAGATAATCCTAAAAGGTAGAACTTTTCCTAAAAAAGAAGATGAAAGTAAAGATGGAAAATCTCCATCAGAACAAGAATACTGGAAAACCCAAAATAATTATGTTTGGAAAGGTATTCAAAGTAGAAATGTTCATGATAAGTATACATTTGCTATAGCGCATAATCAAAGAAATTTACTTGAGCTTAAAAAGTTATTTGTAGAAGTTAAAGTTACTCGGTGGAACCCAAACATATATTTAGGTGAAAAAGTTCCGCTTATTTTAATTTCGCAGTCTGATGTAACTAAAGCTACGCAAGATGCACAAGGTCAAGATGCAACGATTTCAGACAAATCACCGGGAGAACCTGCGGTTCTTGACCAATTTTACAGTGGCTATTATGTAGTTGATGGAATGAGTATAACATATTCTCAAGATAATTCTCCTTATGAAGAAGGCACTGGTGTTAACCCACAAAGTTTAGCCCCCGCATTTTTTCAGTCTTTTACAATGACTCGTCGTGAATGGCCTACGCCTCTTGGATAAAATAAGATATATACTAAGATATGAAATATGCAGATTCAGTAACAAAATCTTTCTTAAATGGTGGAGCAGCTCTGGTCAATTCTGTGCTTGATGATTGGCAAGACCCTACTTACCTGGGGTTTCAGATAAAAATAGTAGATTCTGCAAATGCAACAGCCGATTATGATTCTTTACCGCATGGTCTATTTACAAGTAAACCTATAGAGAATCCTTATTCTTGCTACAATTATTTAATGAATAGAGGTGAAACAAAAAGAGCTGGCTATATACTAGAGTTTGAAACCATGTTTAGGGATCTTGTCAATAAATATCCTTGGTATTTTGTTAAAGTTTCAGGTCTTGCTGAATCTTGGAAAATTGACACAAAAAATAACTTTCGTGGTAAAGAAAAGAAAATTGTAATTGATACTCTAGAATCAATAGACATGCGAATGACTATGATTCTAGACCTTTATCGTAAAGCTGTATATGATACTGCATACATGCGATGGGCGGTTCCTGATAACATGCGTTATTTTAAAATGGAGATTATAATAAGTGAAGTTCGTCCTATGAAAATTGGAACTGCGGGTTATTTGAATAGCATATATCCCGGAGGAATTTTTGTTGATGGTACAAACTTTGAAGAAACTTTACCAAGATCTGTTAATGATGATCCAGGAGTTGGTTTGTATGACTCAACTGCTCCGTGGTCACCCAGTACTTTTATTAGATTTCAATACGAAGAATGTGAATTAGATGTATTTAATGAAGCACCTACATTTTTAGAAAATGTTGGAAGTTCTCCGGAAACTCCTGCTGCTAACAAGATTACAATTATCACAAATGTAATAGGGGAAAAAAATGTTTATGGTTTGTTAGGAGCCATCATTGATGATACTAAATCTTGGTATGATTATGAAGCAGGGAGCGACAATAGAGGAGGATTATATTTTCCTGCCGTATCTGGTGTGAATCCTGTTAGAACAACCGATTCATCTGTAGCATCATCTTTAACTAATAACTATGTTGGTGGTTATCTTCGAAGAGACTATGACCAAGAAAATATAACTCGATTTGAGGTTCAAAGAAGTCAAAGTGCAAACCCTGGAAACAAAAGTACAGCCGCAGCTGCACGAGATTTTGACAATGATCATAAAGGAAATTTAAGAAACACCAGCGGAAGCGGCATATTAGGTAATTTTGCTAATAGATTAGCAGCCGGAGCAACAGCTGCTGTCGCTGACATTGCCAGAAGCGCAGCAAACAGAGCACTTCTTGGAAATGTTTATGGGATATCTCCACTTTCTTTAATTGGATCTGCTCAATCAATCCTAAATAATCCTGCTGCTGCTGTTGAAGCAATTCTTAGAAAATTTAGTAGTCCTGCAATTGGTAAAGAACTTGCAACAAAAGTTCAATTAACAGGGCAAGAAATAGAATTAGTAAAGTCAATAATTGGTGCTTCTACAACAGGTGCTGAAGATGATATAAAAGTTAATCCTGATCTTGTTAAAAATCAAGGAAAAACTAACTTAGCATCTAATGCGGCAAAACCAAGCAATCCAGGTAAAACTAATTTGCTATCACCGAATATAAATTCTAGTGATCCTGGCAAAGCTGACTTAATTGCTCCTAGGAAGCCTGTTGCTCAAAAACAAAATAGTAGTTTAACTGCATTTGCAAATGCGGGTTCTGATCCTGGTAATGTTGAATTTGAAGGCCCAGAAATCACCCCTGCAAGATTAGGAAAAGCTGATTTATAATGATAAAAGGACTTACAAAAGAACAGCTTATAGGAAAAGTCTTCTACGGAGAAGTCATGGATAATGACGACCCAGAACAAGAAGGCAGGTGTAAGGTGAAAGTCTTTGGGGTTTATGAATCCGATGAACCAGTTTATACCAAACAACCAGATGGCACAACAAAAGTATCAGGCTCAAAAAAAGTTGAAATACCTGTAGAAGATTTACCATGGGCATCGCCAGGCTCATCTAAAGTCTTTGGAGGCGGTGAGGATGGCGGTTTTGGGGATATCTCAATACCTAAAATTGGGGCAATTGTAAGGGTTCAATTTGCTGAAGGGGAACTATATAATCCGGAGTGGTATGGTATTGCTTACATGAATCAAGCTGTAAAAGATGAAATAGCTGATTCATACTTAAATTCGCATGTTATCTTATATGATGTTGATGAAGAGCTAAAAGCATTCTATACTCCATCTAAAGGTTTTGAAATCTATTTAAAGAAATCACATATTACAATTAATCCTGATGCAAGTATTACCATAGAGCACGCTGATTCGCAAAGTATTATAGAACTTGTGGGTGCTGATTGTAACATCACAACTCAAGCAAATGTAAATGTTACCGCTGCTACAAAAATTGAATGTACAGCTGAAACTGCTATCATTAATGGAACCACTAAAACTCAATTAGGACCTTTAGGAAATTTTGGAGCGGTTGGTGCAGAACCTTTGTGGGCATTTTTAAAATCTTTAGCCGCTGCAGTTGATCTTAAGTGGCCGCCATCGCCAGGCGTAAATTCAGGAGCTGCCGCTGCAGGTGAAGTTGCATCTACTTCAAGAAACAATAAAGTTTCCGTACCTTAATCAATGAAACATGGCAGTCAATCCAGCAGCAGCAGCAACATATATCGTTGAACTTCTTGGTTTACTAAGTAAGACAAAAAAGACAAACGAGATTTTACTTAACGAAATTAAGAAAAAAGCAAAAGTAATAGGTGGTGTTCCTTTTATACTAACAGGGTTTGAAGACAAAAAACCTGAAGATCTCTTAAAAGAATTAAATTCTGCATACGGTGGCTTAGCGCCAATTTCATTTTTAAATGCCAATGATATTACCGGGTTAAATTTAACTGCAGGTTCAGAAGATGAAGATTCTTTACAAATATCACAATCACAATCAGCAGTAGAGGCTATTTCCATTACAGCATGTCCCGTGGACTCAACTGTGATACTTCCCAACTATTCAGAAGATGAAATTAAAAAAGTTGTTGAACAGGCAGCTAAAGAATGTGATACACGAGGAATAGTTTCTTCACTTATTAAAGGACTTGGCGTAAAAGAGGTAATTGATGCAAAATGTGATATAGTTGCGCCGGTGCCTGTTGGTGGTGGTGTGTTTTTAAACATAGAACCTACTGAACCAACGCCTGAAGCTGAGCCAGCCAATGCTTTAAAGAAACCTACTAAAACCTTGGTTGTTTTAAATACAACAAAAGGTCTTGGTAATAAGATACAAAAACAAAAAACAATTAAAAGTTTAGGTAAAGAAATCCCGGTAATTAAAAAAGGATTACCAGTTATTCCTTTAAAGAAAGAAGGTGTTGCTGTAAATTGTGGCGATCCTATACTTACAGTTGGAACCAGAACAATAACTTCTCCATCAAACGGTGTTCTTAGAAATCTATATGTAAAAGACATTGCTTCAAAAAATGATAAGTTATTTCTTATTGAAGAAACTTCAGCCCAAGATACTATAAATAATATAAAGAAATCGTCAGAAGATCTTAGTGAAACAATTAATGAGTTAAGTTCTCTTAAAGAACAATTAGGAAAACTTGAACCACAAGTTTGGACCTTTAAACAAATTTGGGGGATTTATGAAGGTCAATATCAAGGCTACATCTCTTACTATAATAAGTTTACTCTTATTGTAAAAAAGATTGAGGATTTGCAAGCAGAATTTAATTCCAATCTTGATAAACTTAAAACAGCAGCACTATATAAAGATAATACAATTATTTTTGTTTCTTTAAGCGCAGAGTATCAAAAAGTGTATAAGCGCCAATTAGAAGTAGCCACGGAAATTTCTACTCTTAATACCCAGCTAAGTGTAATCCAGAAAGAACAGCCTTTATACTTTTCAACAAAAAGTGACACCGGTTCTCTGGCAAGCGTTAAAAAAGGAACAGAATCAATAACGATTAATGGTGTCGCATATGCAGCTAACCAACAATATGTATTTGTGCCAAACAAGATTGCTGATAAAGTAGATGCTACTCCAATAGAAGATATTAATCAAGGACTTGCTAACATTATTCGCCCTTTTACCAATGACATTCTTTTTGATAATAAGATTTTAAGTGATTGGAAAAATAAAAATCTCGACATTAACAAGGAAAATTCATTTACTTTTAGTGAATTAAGTTTAGAAAATCCTGAAAACTACACATTAAAATTTAATAATCAATACAATTGGGAAGGTAGCATGTGTAATGTACGTAGAGATTTTTTAAAAAAAGCAAGAGGGTTTGGAGATGAAATTAAGAACATATCTGATACTAATGTAATTGAACAAAAATCAATAGCCTTAAGAGAACAAGAAAAGAACATACCTGCTGACATTGAGATTCTTGCAAATAAAAGTTTTGACGAGGTAGTTGAATATTGTAAGAACTATGGATATTACCAAATTAATGTAGGTTCTATTTTTTTACAAACTGGTGGAAGTTTAGAAACATTAATAAAGAAAAAACGCGATGATGCAAAAAATAACTTTGATGCTATCTATAAAAAATACGAGGATATTCGTAAAAAGATAAATGAGACTGAAAAAGAAATTGAAAACTTCCCACAAAAACTAGACAGTCTTATTAGCGGAGGTTGTAAAATAGAAGGTGCATCACAACCAACAGCTACTACCGTAAACGGTGAAGATGTTAATCTAATTACATGGCCTGTTGCTGGTGCTGATGGTGCAGTTGGCGCTGATGGCGCAGCAAACCTACCTAAAGATGATGATAACTATAAAGGAAACCCTCAACCTAATTCACCACCAGTAACTGAACTAACATATTGGAAAAAGTATTGTCAAAAAGCAACTACGGTTAATCTTTTACCGCTGTTTTGGCCTATTGGTTTACTTATACCAACCCCAGGCCCTCTAATTAAAGTGCCTCTTCCAATTATTTGGAAACCAATAGCTGTTATACCAACACCTATTTGTTTAATAGTTATTGGAATAGCAATATGTGGAATATGCCCAGCACCTTGGATTTATATAGTTAATCCTGGTTGGCCTTTTCCAATAGGAATGGCTGCGCCGAAAGCATCTTGGTTCTTGACGGGAATTAGAGGGCCGTCTAAAATTGATGATGATACCACATCAGTACCTCTTGCAGCAATACCTACCTTAACTGTGCCTTTAAAATATAAACAAAACGGACAAGATAAGCAGCAACCTGTTACTATAGATGCAGCACCTTACATTACAAAACTTTTGCCGCTAGCCCAAGATGATCTTCCAGCTTTTGAAAGATTAACTTTAACTAACTTGCCTTACATTTCATACCTTGTAAAATGGTGTGCCGCTGGTAAGAAAACTATGGGTTTCTTTGAAAATCCTTAAAGAACAACGTATAACATTCATGGATATATACTAAAATTATAAAAAAATGGAACTAAAAAAACAACACACAACATTCACTGACGAATATTGGGAATTACTTAGCACTTATGGAAAATTAATTCCTAATCCTAAATTAAGTAAGTATGGCAAAATTTTCTGTCATGAAGCTTACGCAGAAGATCTTGCAAAAATTTACGCAGGGTCAACTGATGTTTATGATAAGGAACCGCAAGTTGGAAAAATCTATAAAGTTATAGATGTAAGAGTAGGAAATAATCGTGAATTACATGTTATTCTAAATGGGTTTATCGATGCAACGATAAATCTTGAACAAGAAAAGAAATTCTTGGCGATGTTAGAAATAACCGAGGAAGAGCTAGTATCTTCTTTAAAAACCGAAGAAGGGAAACGTGCTTTCTGTAGTCAAGAATACCACGTTAGAATAGAAATTATTAAACCTTATGTTAAGGTATCTTTACATGAGGGCCAGTTATCTCACATTAAAAATGAGTTCTTTGATCAAATTAAAGATCCTAAGAATGCTTATTATGGAACTATTACTGGAAAGAACCAGGGTGGTTTCATAATTGCAGTACAAGGAATAAACGGCTTCTTGCCTGGATCGCTTGCTGCCGCTAATATTGTTAGAGACTTTGATAGCATGATTGGTAAACAAGTCCCAGTAATGGTTGAAGATTATCTACAAGAAAGCAGTACATTTGTATTTTCATATAAGAAATACCTTACACATGTATTACCTTCTAAAATTGAAGATCTTGACCTTGAAGCTAAGTACATTGGTACAATTACTGGTCTTGCTAAATATGGTATCTTCGTTGAGTTTGACGAAATCTTTACCGGACTATTGCATAGTAGTAAAATGTCACCAGAACTTAAAGAGAAGTTTAAAAACTTTGAGTTTAATCCAGGAGATGAAATTGAGTTTTGGATTAGAGAGATTACGCCAGATAAGAAAATTATTCTTTCTGACGAAGATCCTTCTTTTCGTCGTAGAGAACTTGAAGATTTTAAAGAACAAAACCTTGGAATTATTCGTGGTGGAGAAGTTGTATCGATACAACCTTTCGGTGCTTTAATTAAGTTACAGAAAGATATAGTCGGACTAATTGCCCAAAAAGAAATTAAAATGAAGAAAAAACGATTTAATGTAGGTGACACAGTTATGGTCACTGTTGATAAAGTTTACAACGATAAAATTTTCCTGTCACTTCCAAATGAGAGCTAAAAAATCATACACTAAGACAGAAATCTTAGAAAGTGCAAAACTAGGTTTAGAATTTGAGTTTTATTCTAACTTACCACTAGAAGAAACTGCACGCTCAATTGCAAAATTTCTTAAAAAGAGAGTAGTAATTCCTTTGGCTCTGAGTAATCTCGCAGAGCCAAAGCCTCTTTATCACTCACCAATAACGCCATCAGCAGACATATTCAAATTAGAGCCTGACTATTCAGGAGGTAAGAATATGTGTGAATTAATTACAGGCCCTATGTCTTATCGTGATGGCCGTAATGCGGTGATTAAAATGTTTGAGTGGATTAAAGATAACGGTTATACTAATGAAAGATGTTCTATACATGCTAACATTAGTATTGATGGAAATAAAATTCATACGTTGGTTAACATACCTCAATTAAATATTGCAAAATTTATTCTTGACTTTGATGAAAAACTTATTTATGATGTTTTTCCTAAAAGAGAAGAATCTGTATATGCAAGAAGTATTAAAAAAGTTCGTCCTAATAGTGTAATGTTCTATACACCTTCTTTAGAAGAGTTCACTAGATCAACAATGACACTTCCGGCTGATGAAAAGTACTATGGTGTAAATTTCTTGAAAGCAGAAAAAGGTTATCTTGAATATCGTTACATGGGTGGGACAGATTACCAAAATAAAACTCGTAAGATTCTTGATTTGGTAGATTACTTTATCTTACATCTTTATGAAACTCTTAACTTTGACGGATACTATTCAGAAGCTGATCGTGCTAGGTATAAAGAAATGATGGGTAAACAAGAAAAGATTTACAAATCGTTTATCAAGTACGGTGAATTTAAACAGCACTTTCCTGATGTTGAAGTTTCAATTGATATGATTAAAGATGATCAGACTTTATCAGCTGTTTGGGGTAACTTAAGAACTAAACTATTTGATCTTATCATTACTGGTGGCTTAACTAAGGGTAAATTTAATTATGACACTGACCTTGGAAGATTTCAATTAAGAGATACTAAACTTACTAATGTTAAAGTTTATGATATTGAATTTATTGATTGTGAATTACAAGGTGTTATTAGTAGATCTTGGTTTTATAGCTGTACTATTAAAAACTCTCGTATTGATTCTTGTTATGCAATGAAAGAAAATACTTTTGATTTTTCTAAAATTGCTGACACTCCTCTGCATATTACAAACATCTGTAATGATTGTTTTATTGAAAACAAAAGACATGTCATTAACTGTGAAGTAAATAGCGGTGTTATTCGTAATGGAGAAATTGGAAAACTTGCTAAGATTTCTAAAGAGACTATGATTGTTGAGTTAATTGAGCCTTCTGAATCACCTGGATCTTTTAAAGAAGAAGATAAAGACAAGAAGAAAGAAGACAAAGAAAAAAAAGAAAAATAAAATGATTATGAAAAAGATATGTAAGTTTATTCAAAAAATAACATTCAATAAAGTTTGTCTTAATTGGTGTAAATTATAAAGAAAAGACGTTAATTGGCACATTAATAAAAATTACAGGTAAGAATGACAAGAGGTGAACTTATAGAAATGGTAACAGCCGAAATTACTGGTAGTGGCTCGCTTCCTTATTCTATCCCAGAAAGAGAAGCGGAACGTATCATTGATCAAGCGCTAAACTGGTTTCATGTAAATTATGGTCCTGCTGTTGAAACACAATACTATGTAGTTGAGAGAAAATGGTTTTATGATTCCGAATTTAAGAAAACCCGTAGTATTCTCTTACCTGATTGTACTGTAAGTGTTTTTGAAGTTAAAGAAGTATTAGGCGGAGGTCGTCTTGGTACAATTGATCGTGACTTTTCTGATAACCGTCTTATTGCCTCTGAATTATTCTTATCACCATTTCAATCAGACGATCTTGTTTTAAGAACTGCACAGTATTCATATTGGGATTTAACACAAGCCTTTATTTTAGAAAGAATCTCTTATGATTTTAATAGAAATACAAAACGTCTTAAAATTTTAGGAAGAGACCCAAAAAGAAATGTTTTTATTCAGACATACGCAAAGATTGAAGAAAATCGTTTGTATGATGATTGGTTCTTTCAAAGATATGTTATTGCTCAAGCAAAGATATCTCTTGCTAGAATCTTAGGAGCATTTCAATTTAACTTGCCAGGCGGTATTGCTGTAAACGGCGATCAATTTAGAGATGAAGGCAAAGAAGAACTTGAAGAAATAAAACAAAGAATAGATGATGAAAACAGCCCAGACTGGTTTTTCATTTACCATTAATAGAAATGATTCGTGAAATTTACTGTAGAAATAGCAGTGATCCTGGGTATCAACCAAATCAACTAGAGACTTCTAATGAAATAGAAGCCTTGTTGACTAAAATTCGTATGATTCTTTTCACAACAAAAGGTGAAGTTCTAGGCTTTCCTGACTTGGGTTTAAGTTTGGACGAACAGCTATTTGAATTACAAGCCAATACTTCTGCTATAACATTTGCATTTAATGGTCAACTTGCTCGTTATGCGCCAGAAGCGTCAAAATACAAAACTGATATAAACATAAAATTTGTTGCCGGAGAGGTGCGTGATTTTTGCTTCATAGATATATACATAGATGGAACCAAGTATATTGGTGTCATGGCAAAATAAGTAAGAATACATGAATACAAACTTGGATATATTTAAAGTCAATAGGATATCTTTTGAACAGCTATACACAGATGTAAGAGGGTATTTGACAAATAAATTTCAGCAGGTTGGGGAAGTATTTACTCCAGCAAGTGCATATGGGCAGATTCTTTCTGTCGTCCTTGACATGGGAAAACTTATTTTTTATTACATTGAGGATAGTATTGTTGAAATGAACATCTATACAGCATCCCGTGAAACTTCTATTAAAAGTTTAGCCAGAATAGCTGGACACAATCCTACTCGCTCAATTTCTGCTAGCGGAACACTTATTCTTTCATATAGTGGTGAAGAAATTGATATGTATGGCAATACTGCTATCATACCAAACTACACAAAAATGGTTAATGAAGGAACAGGCCTACCCTATCTTATTTCTTTAACATCAGAAGAAACTCGTCTTGAACTTACAGGTAAAAATCAAATTGAAGTTAAAATTATACAAGGTGATATTGAATCACAGCAGGTAACTGCTACAGGTTTACCTATGCAATCTTTTAGCATTAATCCTAAAAAAGGTTATCAGATTGACAATAACTTTATTAATGTATATGTAAATAATGAAAAATGGAAAGTATATGATTCTATTTATGATATACCGTACGAATACAACGGATTTATTGTTAAGACGGGTATTAACGGTGGATTAGACATATACTTTGGAAATGGTTACTTCGGTAACATACCAACTTTAGGTTTTACGATTCGTATTGAGTATTTAACCAATGCTGGCAATGCTGGCAACATATTTGATAATGCACAACCTAAATTTGTTTTTCTTGATGATGGCTATGATTTAGCAGGTAATACTATTGATCTTAATCAAGCTTTAAAATCAAGAATTGGATTACCTATTAATTTTGGTGCTGACAGTGAGCCTGTATTTTTAACAAGAGTTCTTGCTCCGAAAACTAGTCGTGCTTATGTTTTAGCAAATGCTGATAGCTATGTTTATTTCTTGGAAAAATTCAACATGTTTAGCGTTATTGATGCTTTTAGTACATTTAATGATAATGACATAACTGACGATAATGTAGTTTACATTTTCTTAATTCCTGATGTAAATAAAAGAAAGCCGTCAAACGCAGATTATTTTAACATTCCAATTAATCTATTTTTACTTACTGAGGAAGAAAAAAATAAAATCTATAATCTAATAGAAGAAAGCGGGCAAAAAATCTTAACGACTATTAATAAAATAGTTGACCCTATTGTTAAACGCTATGTTATAAACATAAATGTTAGAGCATATGAAGGTTATAGTAAAGATGTAATACGTCAATCAATAATTTCGAAATGCTCTGATTATTTTCTTAAAAATCGTAGACGCGATAAAGTACCAAAGTCTGACCTGGTTGCAATTATAGAAAGCGTGGAAGGTGTTGACTCAGTTAATGTGTGGTTTGTTTCTGAAGAAAATGAAACCTTTAAAACGGATCCTATTAATGCAAATGAACCACCCAAAGGTCTTGATGAATATGGTGATGTTACAATAGGTCGCGGGGAATATGCTCTATTCCGTGGCGGCTGGAAAGATCGAACAGGTCTTGAATACTTTGATACAACAGATGCTTCTAAACCTAGCAGCATAAATGTTATATTTGGTAAAAGTTCTGAGAATAACCTTAACATGGAACTTCACAGAATTAACGTTGATTCAATAAAAAATACATAAAATGGCAAAAGAACCAAGAAAAGGTAATTACTTAACACGTGAAAGCTATTACCAATTTATGATTCATGTGCAAGATGATATAAAGAACACCGGTTTTGACTGGCGTAAAAATCTTTTTGATAAGTCAATTTCAAGATACATTCTTAGCGATACAAAAAGATCTCTTATTTTAGGAGAAATTCAAAAATTATTGGTTTATACTATTGATAAAGTAAGTATGATTAAAAAGTCCATTAATTACACCGTTGATAAAAAGTATAAGTATCTTAATTAATGTTAGTAAATAACCAATTTAAGTTTTTTAACAAGTCAGGTGATAATATTAACCCTGATTATCTTCCATATGTGGAAGCAACGGTTGTTGATCCCGAGGGCACTGGTAAGAATGCTACACTTAAGGCATACACAAACTTTTCAGGTATAATTATTCATGTTCAAATTGCAGATGGCGGTTTTAACTACAGTACAAATTCATATGTAGTATTTCAAACAAGACCGGCTATTACAAAAACCTGGCAAACTGATCCGTCAGCTTTAACTATTAATGTTAACGGAGAAATCACTGGTTTTACAATACCATATAGTTTTGAAAACATTTCATGGCCTTATCCAGGTGTTTATTCTTTTTCCAACTATTTTTTACAAAATGTTTCTGCTGGTTTAATTGAATCTGAGAATTTCTTTTTAATTGAAAAAGTTCTTGATGCAAATGGTAATGTTGCTTATACATTTCCGCGGGTTAACGAATATGGTCCTTTTTACTTTGAGGGTTACACTGCAGACGGCAAAGTAACAACCTTAAACATAAGAACATACTCTTCTTTAAGCACCGGTGATATTTCAGCAACTAAAACAAATGTAATTAGTGGTATAAACTTATTGGTAACCGGTAACTTAAACATTGGCATGTATGTAGCTGGGAATAATATCCCAAGTTTTACTTACATTGTTGATATTGATTACAATACAGGTTCTATTTTACTAAATAATGATGGAATACCAGGCACCAATTTGGATCTTACATTTTATGTTCCACATAATCTTAAAGTAGGTTCTAAAATTTCTATACACAGTGGTGCTTTACAAGGTATTCACAAAATAACGGGGTTAAGCGAATACAAAATAACTTTTGACTCAACTGTCACAGGTACGTCTGCTCTTTTAAATACATACGGGGTAGTTCCTCAATTTCGAGCACAATTAGGAAGCGGAGGCGATGAAGAGTGGTTTTTGTATAGTATTACATACGGAACCAATTATCCTACAATTACAAAAACAAAATCAATTGATTTTGAATTGACCAATGCAAGTCTTGCAACTATACCTGATACATTTGCTAGTGGTAATGGTGAATTTATTCGTCAAGTTTATGATGACATAGAAAAACGCCCGTTTCAACTTAATGTTGGGCTTCAAGCAGATGTTGAAGGTGTATATGTTGGAGAAGTTGATGTTCTCGATATTACATTTACAACTAGTAGTAAACTTTTATTCAATGCTTTGGTTGAATGCGAAGTAGAAGGCGAAGATGAAAGATTAGGTCTATTACTTGAAAACTTTGGTCGTGATATAAACTACGAAGAAGAAAGACTTTTAAGAGATTCTGATATTAATGAAGATAACACTAACTTTATACTTCTAAATCAGAAGAGAAAAGAAATGCTACTTCAGGGGGATCAAATCTGGCCTTATATGGGTTCATATAAAGGATTGGTTAACATGGTTAACTGGTTTGGTTATTATGATATTCGTATTAAAGAATACTTCCTAAATGTTAATGTTGAAGATGTTAACTATGGAAAATTCAGACAGGTTCAAATTCCTTTTCAATTAGCTGAAAAAGGAAAACAACCTGAATCTGAAAATCTTGTACCTAGTAAATATTACAAAAAGACAAGTAAGTTCGGTCTTTACTATGATATAGTTAGAAACTCTGGTACTTTTGATTCTTTTGGTATTCCTGAAACCGAAGATGCTTTTGCATATACAAATGAAGAAGCTCTTATTAAACTTTTTGGGTTAAAGAATTATCTTAAACAAAAATTCTTGCCTCTTAACACACGTATCGTTGACATCACAGGTGAAGGCGTTTATTATGAAAGATATACAATTAATTCTTGGAATGATAGAAATGACAGATTTCTTGTTGATATAGGAAAAAAGATAGATTTTACATGTGATAAAACATCACAGATAGTTGATCTTAGACCTTATGATAGCACAGGTGGTCTTTTAACACCTGAACTTGACTATTTATTAGCACCTTACATAAATAGCTATAGTTTTAATGATGTAATAGTTACTTCTAGTGGTGGCCCGTTCTTTGGGGAAATACCTCAAGTAGTGTTCCCCGGATCTGCTATTCAACAAGCAAGAGGGCAGTGTCGAGTTAGAGCAGCTGTTTATCCAAGCACGCCTATTGTTGGCACGCCAACAGGTATTGGTTATGCAGTAGGTGACATTATTACATTAAGTGGTGGTACGTATGAAGTTCCTATTAGAATTGAAGTAACTGGTGTAAGTAGTGGAGCTGTAACTAATTTTAAGATTAATGCAGGCCCTCAGCAAGGAAGTAATTATACATCTTTACCTCAGACATTTGCTGTTAGAACAGTATTAAGATCAGCGGGTACTCAATATGTTGTACCTGATGCAATTGGATTTACAATAGATGCAATAGAAATTCCTTTTGAAGTTCAAGAGGTTACTCTTTATGATTTAGGATTAAAATATAATTCATATCCTTATACGCAATTCTTGTGGACTACCGCTGGCGCTTCTACACCAACGGCAACATTAAATGTTACAATCAATTCATCAGCACCTGTTTCTTACTATAACGATCAGGAAGACGTTAAAAAATACAGCGATTCTCCAAACATTCCTATTGGTGCTATTATTAATATGGGAACAACTTTTGATGTTACTTGGGATGAATTGCCTTACGCTTGGAAAAATTTCACGGGTAGTAGCGATGCTACATTAAAGGCATGGACTAATGTTGCACCTAACGGTAGTGGACAATTAATTGCTGTTGAAATTGTAAGTACCGGTAATGACTATAACTTCTCTCCTACATTTACAGTAACAGGAGGTGGTGGTTTTGGCGGTGCTGTTCAAGGTCAAATTAAAAACGGAAAGCTAAACATAGTTGAATATGAAGTTGGCACTGTTACAGCAACTGACGTATTAACTTTAACCCCAGCAATATCTGCGGGTGGTTTAAATTCTTTATCAGCCGGTCATATTGTTAAAGGTGTTGGTATTCCGGATGGCACAATTATACAAGCTATTATAGGTAATGATATTTTTCTAATAAGTTATGATGGGACCCCAACAATTACAACTATATCAGTTGGTGATAAAATATATGTGCATCAAGGTGTAACCGTAACAGCATCTGGTGCTGATTATACAAGTGATCCATTAGTCTCGCCAAACGGAGGGCATACAACAACACTTTATACGTGGGCTGAAATTGGCAGAGGTAATAATTACCAAATGGAATGGAAGATTTCTTTAACAAAGCCTGAAGATCCTACTAGGGTGTTTAACACAACATCGGGTGTTTCAACTATCGATGCTTTAATCAACTATCAAGCAATCGTGCCTTACACGGGTAAATATACGATTGAACTTAATATATACGACACAAGTAATAACATATCCAAAAGAATACAACATGACATTGTTAATGTATTCATTCCCGAATCTGACTTTGCATTTATTACAAAAAATGTAGATAATTGCAAAGATACTTGGAATGAGTTTGCTGAAATAACTCAACCACAAAATTTACAAAGTCAATTTACTCCAAGTACTCCGATTGATCAGCCCAATCCTATAAAATATGATTGGGATCATGCTACTGGAAGATGGATTAATGTAACCTTTAATAATACAGATTGGAATGACTGCGATGTTAACTGGGATACCCTCTCAATCACAGATTTATCTGATATTAATAATCCATCGTTTCCTCCATGCAGTGACATAGAGGTCTTGCAAATATCTTCTGAGGACTATTTTGAAGGAAGTGTAATTAGCTACACAGACAGTACAACTTCGCCTTCTTCAGTAAACCCAACAATCACAGTATCAGGTCAAAGAGATTTACCTAGGATAGATCCTTCATATGATCCAACTGATTGGATCTTTATACGCAGAGGCGATAACATATACCATCTAGAAGTTTTAGCTGCCGACTATTCAACAGTAGGACAAACTTCTATTGAGTTAACGACAACTCCGCCTCTTGCATTTACAAACAGCCCTGGCACATGGGAGGTTCTTAGAGAAATAGGAGGAACTGTAGTTGTTGCCGGAAATCAAATTTACAATGCTAATGTAATTAATTCAACAGGTTTTAAGATTGGCGAATATGTTAAATTAGCTAAACAAGGAAATACTCCGGTTTCTAAAAGAAATCAAGTTTGGCAAAAGTACACGGATAGTTTTGAAATTAGAAATGCAGCTGGACAAACTAATTTACAAAAAATTGGTTCTTACGGACGAGTATATAAAATAAGGGATTACATAAGAGAAAATGGAAATCTTAATTGGAGAAATACAACAACTGCAGCAAGTACATTTAATACTGTAACTGGTACAGTAGCAACTTCAGCAATTGGAAATACATATCAAGTTATAGTCGGTACTGAAGAAATAGAAGTTAAAGTTGAAATCACAGCAGCTGGTTCTTATTCAGCAAACTCAACGATAGAAATAGTTAACGGTGGGGTTGGTTTTATTGTAGGTGATGTTGTTACAGTCCTCGGAACTGATTTAGGAGGTGCTACGCCAGCAAATGATTTAACATTTACGATTGCTACTCTTGAAAATGGATCAGCTTGGGAGTTTATTAACACATATCCAAATGACCCAGAGAAAAGTGATCACCTAGGTCGACTCGTTTTTAATACAAAACAAATTAGCAGTGATATGGATCTTCTTAATGAAATCCGCCCAGGATTTACAAGAATGACCTTATATGTGTATAACGGCGCTAATCTTGTTTACCAACAAATCTTTAGAACTAAACACGCATACTTTGACACTAGCACAACGGGTGACATATTTAATATCTGGGGCAGAAGCTCATTTGTAGTAGATGTAATTGGTTTATCAGGAGGTAATCTTGGTGATCTAAATACCGTGCTTAACGATTATGTAACTCTTTTTGGAAATCCTTCCATTTATTTGGAATATGAATACAGTGAATTTACAACAAGACAACGATTCTTTGAAACTAATGCCCCACATGAAAAACTTTATCTTGACTATAACGTATTCCCTGAATCAAGTGAATTTAGCACAAGCACAACGTTTGCCAACGCTTTATACTTTACAAAACATCAAAACTGGTATTTTGATCAAGGTATAGTTGGAAATGACTATTCATTGCAGATTATTAACACAGGAATTTGGAAAAACGGTATTGGCACTATTTTAACGCTTGACGATAACAATGTTGAATTATACCGGTCTGATACTTTTTTTACAGCGTGCCAACAAACTTTTGATGAAGATTACGCCGAAACACACTTAGGAACACGCGTTCAAAATTGGTCAAACTTTGAAGAAATGACATGGTCAATTTTTTGTGGTAATACATGGGATACTTTAGACTATTCTGATTCTTTGTGGTGCGGTTATATTATTGATGAGGTTGATTCAAATGGCGGTATTAAGTTTAATGAATTTACCACATTTAACTTTGATGGCATTGTTGGCGGTATGAGTGATTCAGAAAAATTCTCACAAGCACTTTGGGAATTAAACAATTCTGACAATCCTGGCATAAGTAAATTTGATTATTCAATTTTCTCTGGTGCTGCTGGTGCAAATAATTATGTTTTCCCAGGATGGGTTACACCTGGATATTATATTAGTTCAATACAAAAAATTGGTAGCGCTAAATTAAATACATATGTAGTGCCTGACGCTGTTTTATATTCTAGCAACGTAACTATCGCCAATAGTGACGTTCTTTATGGAAACTTTGTTGAACCAGCAACAGTTATTACGTCTACAGTTTTGGGAACTTCAATAGATCCAAGTTTTACTAATTTAATTGGTGCTTATACATCAAAAAATATTCCAAAAAAAGCTAAATTTACCGCTGATGCCACTGCAAACAGCTATAGATTAAGAAATGTATTTGGTTTACAAGAAGGTGATTTAAGAGTAGGTGAAGTAATCACAGGAAATAACTTGCCAACATATCCTGTAACACCTGCAAAAGTTGTTCAAATTGTTACAAGAAATGGTGTGATTCGTGATATTGTTCTTGATACTTATCTAACAGGCTCAGAACAATACGGATATTTTGAAGTTGAGTGGGTAACCCCTGATAATACTTTTGTTACGATTCCTTGGTTAGAGTCTACATTAACCCAAGCTGATATGCAAATTTTTGGTTCTGCTAAAAACCCAAGTGTTGATAATCTTGGTTATTTGTTAGGAACTAATGGTGTAACATTCTTTCCTCCTCAGTATTATACAACTGCTATTAATACAACCACTGCTCATACATTTCCAATGGGCAACTTTTACTCGTGGTTTGGGTTTGATAAAAATAAAGTTGGGGCGTTTCAATATGGATTACAACAGTTCTTGTCTAAATACAGATATGCTCAAGTTTATTTAAATGAAGGCACATCGCCATTTGGTGAACCGGGTTGGTATCCTGCTAATGATTTACCACCTGCATACACTTATACAAATAATCCTAATTTTAGTAATTACTTACAAGCAAAAGCGCAGTCTGAGAGATTACCTTATGAAAGATCAATTGGAGGTGCTTATACATGGGAAGAAACTCGCATAGGAAAATACACAACAAAAATTCCATCAGGTAGCTCAGTGTTATTATCAGCCGAGGCAAGTGACATGGTTGGAAAAACTGGTTATTACTGGAAAATTAAAGAAGGCGATACTATTCTTGCTGAAACGATTGATAGTAGAATACTTTGGACTTTTGATTATGCTGGTAACTTTGATGTTGAACTAACAATCACAGATACAAACGGAAATACAAGTACTAAAACTAAAAAGTCTTTCTTAAATATCTATGAGGCTACAGAATAACGAAAATTCTATTAGGCAAAAAGAGCTTGATACTAACTTATTAGTTAATCCAATTGAAGATGGCAATACTCCTGTTGAAAAATTAAATCAAGGTGTAATTTATACATCTGAATTAGAAGACGGATACAACAATGCATATGAAGCTCATATATTATCAATTGCTTCTGAAAAAACACGGACAGGAAATAATAACTTTTTTAAGATTTTTCTTTCTTATGAAGTTAACTCAGAATTACCAAATGGCTGGTTCGGTAATAACCTTTTAAAAGAAGGTGATCCTTTTTCTATAGTAAATGGGTCTTCTGCAATTGACTTTAATTACATAAAAGGTTATATTGTTCAAATACTTGATAAAAGTGTTGCAACAGTTGGTCAAACAGCAACATACACATATACATTATTATGTTCTATCACAGCAGGTGATGTAGCTAGTCTTTTGCCCACAGGCGGCCAGATTTTTAAAACTAATCGTAGAATCTTTTCAAAAGAAACCCAATACATACCACCTATTAATTTGTATTCTACTGTAAATGAATCAAATAATCGTACTTTATTTTTCTGGGAAGACACCACAAATTTAGGTGTTAGTTATAGAGTAAGAGTAAGGTCAGAAGATTTAGTTAATTATGATACCGTTTATGCCGCTAACGGAAATCATGCAGAATTTCAAGGTAATGTAGAGCCTATTATGTTTAAACCTCCTTATGGAATAGCAGGAGAAGTTACTACTTTTAAGTTTATTGATAAAGGAATAGGTTGCTCAACAGATGAGGTTAGGCCTCTCTTTATAACAAGTGGAACTGAGCCATCACTAAAATTTTATACAGATAAATGCGGTTCTTTATTAACCAAAATAGGTGAGGTAAAAGAAATCTTAAATGTAGGAATCAATTCCGTTGAACTTAATATAAAAATAAAGGAAGGCAATTTATTATATCCTATAGAGACAAATAACTTCATAGATTTGCCAATAGAAAGTGAAACAAAAAATGCTTACGTATATGCCATAACAATGTTAAACGACTATTATGTGAATGTGGAAATTATTTTTGAAGACTTTTCCTTTAATTCATACGATGATGCTGAAAGACAAATACTAAATAAAAACGTTGAGTTTCATATTGCTAACATAACATCTTTAGGTTTAGGATTAACTAAACCACCTAAAATCTATTATGATAAATATCCAACAAATACAAAATTTATTTGGCCTTTAAACTTAATAGCAGGTACATATTACTGGAGTGTAGCGGCATGCTATGATTGTAACAAAAAAACATATTCAGAATGGAGTCCAGAAGAACTACTAATAGTAAAATAAATGAAGTGCTAATTAAAGGAAAGAAATCAGAAA
>Ga0164293_10000478_pt1 | contig 31892 bp, 58 predicted proteins | sample GEODES118metaG_FD_111487 | JGI IMG/M metagenome (GOLD analysis project Ga0164293, IMG submission 111487) | Eutrophic lake water microbial communities from Lake Mendota, Wisconsin, USA - GEODES118 metaG | ecosystem: Environmental > Aquatic > Freshwater > Lake | place: USA: Lake Mendota...
CATTACCCAGAGGCGGACACCTATAAACTTGCCCCGTTTTGCCCCGATTTCTCGCCTCATTTATAAGAAATATCTAGTTCGCCCCGAAATCTATACCTAAATAGTCATAAAGCGCGGAATAGAAAATTCTCTATTTAACGCAGAGAAAACACTCGGAAAACACTCACTTAAACCAAAGAATTTTCTCACCTTTCGGAGGGGGGACAAAACACCAAAAAATCCACAAACACGCCCTCGCTCTTTAATAAACATAACCGCACTACTCTACTAGAGAACATGAACATTCATTGAGAGAAGAAGAGCAATCACTATATAGAGAACTCACACACTCTTATTATACACACACAACACGAAACCTTATCAGAACTAATCAAAACAAATAATTAACATAATAGAGTGCACATCCTACTAGAGAGTACCTATATAGAGAACTCACATAAGCACACACCTATCTCTATACAGAGTACATGAGAGAAGTCTCTTATAGTAGAGACACACAGGCAAGTCTAAATCACATCCCCTGAACCCCTCTGAACCCTCCTGGAAATCTCCTGGAAATTAGAGAGAGAAAGTGGGGAAAAGTGGAGACTAGTGGTACCCCGTGGAACTTTGTGGAAAGGCCCGTAGAATATACTACAAAGTGTGCAAGGTTAAACCCTCTTTCCACGTGTGTCCCCGTGGGACCTCCCCAGGTCCCCTTGCGTGTACGTGCACGTGAGAATCCAATCTAATCCAAGATCTTCTTTTATTTTTTCACTAGGGGAATTACAAAGGATCTTCGGAGTCTCCCCGAATAATTTTTTGGTTCGCTATCCGGGATTCTCTTAGATTTTCTGCGAGTGGATCCCAGGGATTGTCAGAGAATTTCTGGGAAGTTCCTGGATTGTTTTGGTTACCTCCTTTTCTGTGTGAATCCCTGAGTCTCCTCCACGAGGATATACCTAGAGAATCTGGGATTCTCTGGGAAACCCGGGGAGACTCAGGGAACCCCGAAGGTGTTCTCGGGAATTTGTCCGAGTGTCTTTTGTTTCCTTTGTGTTCTTATATAAACGCGTGACGTGCCCGCGTTCGTGTGAGAGAGTTATTTCTAGGAATCCTTTTTTTCTTTTATAAGAAGTCTCTATATTTGCAATAACAAATTAAAAACAAACTCACAAAAGAAGATATGATTACAAATAAGAAAGGGACAGTTTGGACCAAGTCAGATCGTAAGACTTTAAAGACGATGAGTAAAGAGGGAAAGTCTATTGAAGAGATCTCTACTGAGTTAGGACGCACACCAGCTGCTGTGACATGGCAGAAATCGCAAATGGGATTGGTTAAGCCACAGAAGATCAAGTTCAAGACTAAATCACCTAAGGTGAAGACCTCAAGTGGTAAAGAGGTTAAAATCCCTACTGGGGTTTCACATGCGGATACACCGCAAACAATAACCAGAGAGCAAGCTAAGGATATGACATCTGCAGCTCGTCAGATAGCACGAGCTAATGGTAAGCGTATCACTATGGCTATGTTCTTTGTTGAAGAAATGTAACTTTTTAAATCTAAATAAACAATGGCGAGAATTATCACCAAGGCAGTTAAGACTGCAGCAACCAGAGACTATGTGACTGGTAACAGAACTTTGAAAGAAGTGGCGTTAACACATAACATTAATCCTGAGACTCTACGAAGAATCTTAGGTAACAAAGTGAGACCGAGAGGTACACGTTACTTACCAGATGGCACTATTAAAACCCCTACCACTAAGAATGGACGTAAGATACGTAAATCTAGTCAGAATAAAATAACTCCTAATTCAAATCGAAGATGGACGCAGGCTGAAGATGAGATGTTAAGAGAAGCAGTGCTTAGTAAGATGACAGTGGAAGAGACTGTTGATTTATTAGGTCGTAGTGCTGCAGCTATCTACTGTCATAAGAGTCAATTGATCGATGAGGGATTCATTGTTGATCCGGAGACAAGATTTGTAACTCCTACTGGCATCACTCGAGTACGTAAGCCAATGGAGAATGCGATCTCTGCTCCAGCTATCGAAGCAATTGTGGAATCGGTAAAGACACATGTGAGTGTGCCTTCCCACTCTAGCAACGCTATAGAATTGACACAGCTTGCTCAGATCGTTAAAGAGTTCGGTGTTAACATCACCGTGAGTGTGACGTCTGAAGGCACTGAGGTTAAGATGAGTAAATAACTATTTGATTAACCCCGGATTTCGATCTGGGGTTTTTTGTGAGGACCGACCTGGTGGGGACCCCGCGCGGATACGTGTGCGAAGGGGTAATGTTTGTAGAAATTTCTAAGAATTAATGCTGGTCTCCGCCTAAATAGAGAGTGATCTTCCAGAACTTAGGATCCATTGTGTGTCTCATATTGATATCAACAGCTTCAAGGTAAAGAGGGAACTTGTTAAGCTCTGTGGTGAATTGCTCAGGAGAGAAGACACCTTCTGGGATTTCCCACTCTTTCTCTACGTAATCTCCGTCCTCATTGTCTTCGTCTTCCACTTCGTAATCAAATCTCATAGATGTGATAGTGGTGGGTGTGTCACCTAGTGCGATTCCCCATGATTTCTTGGAGAAAGCAATATCCCAATTAACCACTCCGCCATTGATCAATGCATTTCTCATATCCATTGGTTCGTCATAGAGAGTGAGGTGTGTGTCTTCCCTACCCACCTTGCTAGAGAAGGCGAGGCGATCTTGTCCGAAATTTTCGTATAGTTTAATTGTCCGCATACTGTATTTATCCGAGATAAATTTTTTTATCCGCAAAGAATGTGTTATATTTGCAATGTGAAATCACACTCAGGTTTCGCTTATATATTGTTTAGGTTTATATTGGTTAGTAAAAACCGAGATTCGTCTCGGTTTTTTTGTGGGGGTTTATTTAGAAATTTCTAACCGAATCGATGACGACTGAGGAACCCCCGTGGGTAATCCGCAGCCACATCCGGATTTTCTCTGCGTTGCATCCGCAGAATTCTTGGGGAACCCCAGGGTGTAATCCGGCAGTCGGATTCCGTAGTGCGAGCCGCTCGGATTCCGCGATAAATTTATAGAAATTTCTATGAATCATTTTTTTTATTTAGAATAATCTCTTATATTTGTTTAAACAAAAGGGGAAACTATGGAATCAAAAACTATTTTAATTGCGTCTTTAAGAGGTATCGTTGATGACCTTGCACGTGGTAATGATAAGAGTAAGCGTATGGCACGTATACTCGATGGTGCAGGTGATATGTTAGACCGCAGTGAGAAGAGGTTCGATTTATTCTGGAACGATGTTCAGAATGTGTATGGGGACATGTCTCGGATTCACAATAAGATGTATCAGGATTTAGGAGGTCAATTAGGATCTGGCGAATTCTTCGGAGTGGATGTTGAAGAGGTCGAATCAAAAACAGGAATTGCTTTGGATCGTATTTTAGACGGTGTGGATCCCGAAGGTCATATGAAACTTCAAGTTGGTATCGGTCAATTACGAAGCCTACAACAAGTGGCAGCAGATCGAACACCTTTCGCTACACCTGATGTTATCGTATTAGGCAAGGTGGAACATATCTATTGGTTAGCCCTTATGAGTGTGTACGAGTACAAACACCAGGAGACGATTCTGAAATTGATTAATCGTTATGATACAAAAATGTCATAAATCATTTTTTTCTTTGTAGAAAATTCCATATATTTGAGTTAACCAATTAAACAAAGGAATATGGAAAAATACGAAAAAATTAAAGCATTAAAAAAAGGGATTTCTAAAATTGCTTTAGCAAACATCGAGAGAGATCAAATTTCTATAAATGAAGATCTTTTAGATTCGCTAAAGACCAGTCCTACTTCTATACCAATGGCTATATTAGATGATCTTTGTGTTTCTTTAGGTATTAATCTTTTAGAAATGGCAGATATATTAGACGTCGATATAGAGACTAAAGCTATTAAAGCTATTGAGAGTCTAAAGCTATCAAGTAAGAAGGCTGACCAAAAAGAGCTCCAAGTAAAGCTACAAGCTTTAAAGGATGAAAACAAGGAGCTAATTATCTCTTTGGTTGAAGAATGCAGAAAAGAGGAGGACGATTATAGAGATATAGACGAAGAAGTGGTTAATTATTTCATTATTGTTTCCAAAGATGTGGTTGACGAAAAGCAGCTCAAAGGTCTTTTAGAAAAAGAAACTGAATGGGAAAGAGAATATAATGATGATTACGGAAAAGATAGAATTAAGAAATTAAGGAAGATTAAAAAAAATAAATTTGAATTTTCTAAAGAAGCCACAGATGACAATGGTGAATTTACATATACTTATTCTTTGGTCGAAAGTAAAGTAATCACTTCTGAAAGACTTGCTGAATTAATAAAACCAAGTTTTCTGTTTCATCTCTATACTCCCCAATTGTATTCTATAAGTGACGACTCCTACAGAAAGTTATTCTTCAATGCTTCAAGAATAGGAAAACAAGTTATACCGATTATTAATGGGATAGGAAGGGATGAATTAAATCATTTATTTATGTGGCTTGAAAAAGAATTAAAAATTTAAGGAATCATTTTTTTCTTTGTAGAAAATTCTATATATTTGTCTTAACCAATTAAACAAAGGAATATGCCAAATCACGTAACGAACATTTTAACAATCACAGGACCAGAAGAATTAGTCGCTAGAATTAAATCAGAGATCGCTGGTGAATATGAAGACGGAGAGCCTAGGTTTATTGATTTCAATAAAATCGTACCTCGTCCGGACACATTAAATATCACAAGTGGTAGTTCCACAAGTAATGGCATTGCTATTTTAAAGTGGCGTGCAGGTGACCCTTCCGATATCAGAAAGATAATGGAGTTCAATTGGGCGACTGAGTTTGCGACAGAGGATGATTTAATCACGCATATGTGTGATAAGGGGCTTGCTAATTTAGAAGAGGCTCAGAAGGCTTTGGATAACGTGAGATTATACGGACACCAAGATTGGTACTCATGGAGTAATGCTAACTGGGGTACTAAATGGAACGCTTACTCTCAGTCGTCAGACGAAGGAAGTAACGAGATCGCATTTGAAACCGCGTGGAGTACACCTTATCCAGTAATAGAGGCTTTAAGCCGTAAGTATCCGGAAGCAGTTATTAGTATGAGATATGCGGATGAGGACTTTGGTCACAATTGCGGCGAGTACACATTTCAAGCAGGAGATTTAGTCGAAGAGTACACACCGGAGGGTGGTTCAAATGAAGCTCATGAATTAGCCGCAGATATTCAAGGCTCTCCTGAATGGTTCCTTGACCGTTTATATGAGATTGAAGCTGAGACTGCTGACGAGTTAGAAGATTACGAGATTAATTCAATACGCTATGTGTATGATAAAGGCGTACTTGATGAATTTCCGAAAGTGGTTCTAGAGGTTATGGAGCAGATGGCAGTTCAAGACGAGAATTACGAATTTGCTGAGCGCATTAAAAACACCATTGCGGTAAACGAAGAATAATCATTTTTTATTTCGGAATCGATTGATTATTTTTATCTCAAATCTCATAAAATGAATGCACCAAGAAAACCCATGTCAGATGAAGCTAAAGCGAAAATCGCTGAGAGTGTTCGGAAGAGTTTTGAAGCTAAGAGATTAGCTAAAGGCGACACGATCTCGGAAGCGGCTAAGGCAATAGGGATTTCTCCAGAGAGTGTGAAGATGAGCGAACTCTCATTTGACCCCGATTTATTTAAGTGCCTTAAGACGCATAAGCCAATCGACACCCTTCTAAGTTCCGAAGGTGGTTTTCCTAGGGCTACCAACTTTATGTTGGTTGGAGACCCTGGTGTCGGTAAGAGCACAGTGTCGATGGATATTCTAGCCGACTTACAGAATAACGGAGCTTCAGTACTTTTCATATCTGGTGAAATGGACCGAGTGGATCTTTACAGATACGTACAACGATATCCTAAGTTTGGAGATCTCGACATTCTATTCCTTGGCGAGTACATAGACGAAAATCCCAAATCAATTATTGAGACTATGTTGAACCGAGGTTACGATGTGGTACTTATCGATTCATTTGTCGAGGTTCAGGACACGGTTGCGGAAGCCAGCGGTATGACAGCTAAGAAGACGGAGAAATGGTTAATCGATCTTATGCGTCACCACAACATGTCGAATAATGACTCTAAGAAGTGGACGAGTTTCTTGTGTATCCAACAGGTCACAAAAGAGGGAGTGTTTCTCGGATCAAATAAGCTTAAGCATAATACGACAGGTATGATGGAGCTTAGGTTTGATAAGGACGGTACTCGCTATGTGATGTTCACTAAGAACCGAAGAGGCGAGGTTAATATAAAAATGCAATTCGACCTTTCAGCAACGGGTGATGTCAAATACGATTTGGAAGGAGAAGACGAGGACACACAATCCCCTTCAGATGTACTTCCTTTAGATGACTCGGATTTAGTGAGACGAATGGAAATACTTGACACTCTGTTTAGAATCCCGAAGAAGGGATAATTAGGAATCATTTTTTTAATTGGGTAGATTTTTCTATATTTGAGTTAACCAATTAAAACCCTCTAATGACCTCTCTAACCCAAGAACAAATCAATTGGCTCGACAAATGTGCTAAAGGATGTACTCTAAACCTCCAGACTGGACTTGTTGATGTGTTTGGGGATTTCATTTGTTCATTTCAGGGACTTTCAGATTTTAAAGGTGTTAAGTTCGGAAAGGTTACGGGGGATTTCTTGTGTGACAACAATTCACTCGCCTCACTTGTGGGAGCACCACAGAAGGTTAGAGGGAGTTTCTCTTGTACAAACAATCAGCTCACCTCACTTGTGGGAGCACCACATAAGGTTAAAGGGCTTTTCCATTGTGACGGCAATCGCCTCACCTCACTTGTGGGAGCACCACTCAAGGTTGGTAGTGAGTTCTCTTGTAGCAACAATCAGCTCATCTCACTTGTGGGAGCACCACAGAGTGTTGGCAGGGGTTTCTGGTGTGACAGAAATCGTCTCGCCTCACTTGAGGGAGCAACACTCAATGTTCATTTAGGGAAGTTCTGGTGTGACGTCAATCCAGTCTCCGCGAAAACATTAGTGACAATATTTGATAAAATGAAAGAGGGTGATTCTTTTTTGTCAGCAGCAGCGAGTTTAAGAAACGAAATGAGTGAGGAAGAATGGAAATTGATTGCTCCTCATATTCCTGAGGCTATACGACCAGGAGTTAGTATGTTAGGTCGGTTTGGACTTTTTAATTAAATCATTTTTTTAATTAGAAAAATCTACATATATTTGTATTAAGAAACAAAACCAGTAAAAACGACTATAATATCATATGGGAAAGATTAAAAGAAGTGTCTTAGAAAAACGTTTAGCTAAAGGAGAAGTCAGATTTGAGTTCGAAAAAGTTGATGGTTCAAAGAGAGCGGCATATGGTACTACACGTTTAGATTTAATACCAGAAGAATGGCATCCAAAGGGAGGTAACAAGGCTCACTTAGGAACACCCTATTTTGATTTGGATCTTAAGGAGTGGAGAGCGATTGCGGAGTCGGTAGAGAAGGTTAAAATAATTAAGTAACCACTAAACACAAATATATGAACATTAAGAGAGGCATCAGAGTTCAATGGCTTAGATTATTAAGAAGAAGTAATAATTTAGGAATGATGATAATAAAAACCCCCGATTTATCAGATCAGCAAAAAATGGGGATTAGTATATTTGAAAAAACATTGTCTCTTAAAGACGCTGAGATTCACTTATCTCCCTTAAATGACATAATCTATATAGAGGTTAATGACATTTACATTATTCTTGATGGTAACGACCTACAGATTATTAATGGTAAGTTCCAGTACAATTTACATTACGGAGACACTATACGTATGAGATTAAAAACACGTGTTTACAATGTACTTGAGGGAAGAATAGCTAAAGTTGAAAAAAGAATTAGAGCAAAAAGCTCTCGCACACTTAGTTCTATTATGGAAGATATCACAGAAATCAAAGAGAAGGAGACTATTCAATAGCAACTTCCACTATATAAAAAAAGCCTGAGTTTATACTCGGGCTTTTTTGTTGGGCTTTTTTTCAGCACTTCAGTAAACTTCCTGAGGAACCCCAGGGATTCATAGGGATCCTAGAAACCTTCAGTTTAAAACTTTCTTGGAAATCATTTTTATTTTTGTGGAATATTCTATATATTTGATATAACCAATTAAACAGAGCATTATGGAAATCAATTTCATAAAGATCGAAAACGCAAGAGGTAAGATTATAGGGGTTATAGCGGTTGATAGAGGATCAGATGAGGAGTTGATGATTGTTAATTCTTTCCTAGATCAAGAGTTACCTTTTAAGAAAGCCACCGAGATGGAGTACAATTCATTTGATGGTGATGTAGTTAAGCGCACAGGAAGAGCAACTTTCTGTCATTTGTTACCTAAAGAATAAAGATATGAAAACAGAAAAATACCCTAACGGATATTGGGACAAGATCCAATACCACACACAGGTTTTACTGACTGCAGTTGAAAGCCAAGACATTGATAAAGCGGATAAAGCTACTAAATCATTAACATATTTTCTTGATAAGCAAGGCGCGTTAGACACTAAAAACAAATAATCATGATTTTCAAAGTGAGCAATAATCTTTTTGTAGTAGATGATCGGATCATTAGTTATGAAACCGAAGTGGCTTCTATAGATGGCGACTCTATTAATGAGAGAGGTAAATTCTCAAGAACCACAACCAGGCATATATCAAAGGTGGCTAGTTTATTAGGAAAAAGAATCATTCCTACTCCCTCTAAGACTAAACCAGATTTTTACAAACATGAGATGGGTATAAGAATAGACTACTCAAATTGTGTGAGTCCTAAAGCAACCGAGCTAATATTCGAAAAAATTAAAAAGGGAATAAAACTCGAAATAGCAATAGCTAGTTTAAAGAATGAATTACCGAAAAAAGATTGGGCATTATTACTACCCCACATAGATACCAAAATTATCAAAGGAGCTAATATGTTAGGCCGATTTGGTGTTATTTAATAAATCATTTTTTTAATTAAATAGAATTTTCTATATTTGTCCTAACCAATTAAAACATATAAAAAATGAAAAAATCAAAAGGAGTTCCAACACTTTATGTTTATGATCATGTATCTTCAAGAACTGGGATGGGTCATTACACTAGAAATGACATCGTGGCATTCATTGCTCCAAATCGCAATTTCATGACATCTATCTTAAAAACATTTGAAGGCAATTGGGGAAGTTCTTGGGGAAATTTTAAAGAATTTGAAAGGATAGATGGGGATGGCGGATTTGATAAATGGGAATTGAGAACAACTTTAGAATTAACTCCTGATGAATTAGAATCTTTAGGAATAGATCTTGGAGATTTTGAAGAAAATGTTGAAACACCATTAGAAGATCTTTCCATTGATGATTTTGAAATTTATGGATTTGATGAATCTAAATATAACAAATTATTATTCGATGCTAAATCCCTAATAGAACCATTTAAGAATTTGGATAATGATCAATTAGATTCTTTAATCAAAGCTTTAGAATCTCTTAAAAAATAAGTATAATTTGGTGTTATTTAATAAATCATTTTTTTAATTAAATAGAATTTTCTACATTAGCTAAGTAAACCAATTCACATGGAAAGAAAATATAAAGCAATTATTACTGGACCGAATGAGTATTTACCTGGAGGTGTTTTGGTTGAGAGCTTTGAAATCACTCAGGATGAAATTAATGAATACTTAAGTGAGGAGGATGACGAGACAGAAGAGGATGCAATTAATTATTACAAGGAAGAGTATATTGCGGTGTGGGCACAGAGATGGTGTACAGCACAATTGCTTACTGAGGAAAAGATTGATGGTGTAAATAACATTTTTGATGCTGATGACGGAGAGGAAGAAGAGGAAGAAGAAAGCGAATGGGATGAGTGGGAATAAAACTAACAACTAAAAATTAACTAACAACTAAAAATTATGAGACGAGTAGATATTAAAATTAGTGGTAGAAAAATCCAAGGATATCCCACTATAACAAAGACTATCGAATTTGATACTTTGGATGACTTTATGAAAAAAGCTGATCTAGCAATTGAAGATACTGACTTTGGTAAGGTCGATTGTTGTGTGGACAACTCTGATAATGTGTTTAATGAATCTGAGGTATCTTTGTTGGAAGAAAATTGGTTCATGGTTGATTAAATCATTTTTTTAATTAAATAGAATTTTCTATATTTGTCTTAACCAAAAAAAAGAAATTATGAAAATTAAATTTTTAAAAGATCAATTTATTGAATGTTTTGGGTTTGATGAAGATGGAGAACAAATAATGGAAGTGGAGAAAGTATTACAAGATGAAGTATTTGATGTAGACATATTAGATGATGATGTTAGAGATGAAAGTATTCAAATTCAATTTGGGAATGGTTCCGTTAGTTTCATTGATAGAGAATGGATTGAAAAAATAAGCGAGTAACTTTTCTTTGAATCATTTTTTTAATCAAATAGATTTTTCTATATTTGTCTTAACCAATTAAAACACACTAATGAAATACAAAATCATATCAATATCGCGTTACGGAAGGGAAGTAATAGATACCGCTGACTCCCTTAGTTCTGCAGAATATTTAGCAGCAGAGTATAGAATGGCATTCGGTTCAGGCTTTACAATTACAATCGAAATTAATAATTAACTGATATGGCAACAAGATCTAGGATAGGAATAGAAAACGAAGATGGCACAGTCTCTTCGATTTATTGTCACTGGGACGGATATCCAACAGGAAACGGAAGAATGTTAGTTGAGTATTACTCAGACCGTGAGAAGGTGAAAGAGCTAATCGCTTTAGGAGCAATCAGCTCTTTATGTAAGAATATTGCACCTTCTGAACCTATGGAACACCTTATTGGAGTTAGGATGTTAAAAGAATTTAAAGTGTTACCTAAATCTGTACACACTTTTGATGAACCACAAAAAGACGTGACCGTTGCTTATCATAGGGACAGAGGCGAAGATCTACAAGAAGCTAGAATTGACGCCTCTATTGGAGAATACCAACAATCTGATTATGAACAATACGGATATGTGTTCACCCTGAATAATGAATGGAAAGTTGTTGATGGAGATAAGTTTGAATCAGTTGCTGATGTTTATGGATGTAGTTCGCAAGAGTAAGAAAGACGTTTAGTGTTTAGTTGGTTTAAACGCGGGGCTCAGAGAAATCTGGGCCCTTTCTTTTGCCACAAACTTTTTAGGCCATCCTAAATTCCCTGGGGCTCCTCAGGCGCACTGCGGTGAAAAATGCGGACTAGATTTTTTTGGAAATCATTTTTTATAATGTAGAAAAATCCATATATTTGTCTTAACCAATTAACTCTATATGAAAGGAAAACACCCATGGGCAACTCGGAGACAAATGTTTATCTGGCCTAAAGCAGGTCCGATAGCTTCTATAGAAGCATTTGAACAATTCGTCAATAAGAGTTTCTCATGCGAGATCGAATATGCTGGAGAGGCATTTAAAGAAAAGACTGGCGATGTCGATGTGATCTTCTTTCTTAACCCTAAGGATAACGGGAACATTCTATTTACGTTCTTTTGCGAGAGTGTAGGTTGTGAACGTATCTCTCTTGACTGGAAGTTTCAAGGTTATAGTGACACCACGATCAAAAGATTTTTCTATTAAATTCTCAAAATCATTTTTTTATCTCAGTAGAAATTTCTACTTTAGCTAAGTAAATCAATTAAACAAATAAAAATGAAAAAACAATTGTCAGATGAACAAAAAGCGAAGAAGGCAGCTTATGACAAGGCCTACCGCGAAAGAAAGAAAGCTGCTGGAGCTATTGTAGCACTAGAGCCAGTTGGAGGATCTCGTACTGATCCTGAGGTAGTAGTAGCAACGTTTACGAAGAAATTCGGATTCCCTGTTAGGTTATTTTGGAACCGTCGATTAGAAGCTGTCAATTCGTCTTGCGCCAAAGCAGGCACACAGTTAAGCTTCGAACAAATCACAAATCGAGGTGGTCGTGTGATCTACAGAGTGCGTCGGGGTAAACGTAACTTCTACACTTCGGACAGTGAAATTAAAGAATAAAAAAAGTCCAAAAGAATCCCAAAATCATTTTTTTTATCAAGTAGATTATTCTACATTAGCTAAGTAAACCAATTAAAACTATATAAAAATGGCAAGAACAAAAAAAGCAGAAGTAAAAACGGAAACGTTAGAAATCCTAGATTTGGCAGCGGCATCAGAAGCTAGCCCGAAGGTAAGAAAGCCTATGAGCGATGAAGCTAAGGCAAAGATCTCCGAATCTCTTAGGAGAAGAAAAACGATACTATCGGAAGCTGTGGAGGCGATAAACGATACACCTCGTTTGAAAGCGGATCCTAAGTTGGCTGTACTGGCTGGTACCACGGTCACATTGAATGGGTACTTCAAAATGGAAGCGGGCACATTTGAGATTGCTAAACACAATATCGAGTTCGGAGTTAGTACTATGCTTATCGGGGCAACAGGAACGGGCAAAACAGAAGTTGTTGCGAATCTTGCAAAAGTGTTCGACCTGCCACTGACTATCTTCGACATGGGTACAATGACCGATCCCATAATGGGTCTTGTGGGAAATCACGTTATCTCAGTGGAAGACGGAGTAACAAAATCGGAATTCAAACGTTCTCGTTTCTCCGAGGTTATTCAAAAACCTGGTATCGTACTCTTAGACGAAATCTCCAGAGCTGGAGCGATGGCAAACAACCTGTTATTTCCTTGTCTCGACTTCCGAAGAGAATTACCGATGGAGTATTCGTTCCACGATACGACACCAGTAAAAATACACCCTAACTGCGTGTTCTTCTCGACGGCTAACATGGGTAGTCAATACACAGGAACGCACAAGTTAGACCGTGCATTACTTGACCGATTCATGCTAATTGAGGTTGATTCGATTAACACAAAAGATATCGAGTCAACTCTAAAATCTGAGTTTCCGACAGTGGCCGCAGATAAAATCAAAAAATTGGTTTCCGTCTTCAATCAAATCAATAAGGAGCATGACGAGTTCAAAATCTCGTTCAACCTTTCTCTTCGTCACCTTAAGACAATTACGAAATTGGTTTCTAACGGCTTTACAATCTATGACGGTTTCGTCGTACTCTGCAAAGGTCTCGGAAGTCAAGAAGGTCTTAAAAGTATCAAATCTATCTTAGACGAATCTGCTAAGTAGTAACTCAACTGGACTGGCGATTAAATTCGTCAGTCCTTTTTTTGAAATCATTTTTTATATTGTAGAAAAATCTATATATTTGTCTTAACCAATTAAACAAAAGAGATATGGCAGGATACAAACAATGGGGTGGCTGGGGCGGAGGTTACAAATCAACTTCAGGATGGGAAAATTCTCACTTCGGTGGATTTACTCGAGTTCTTAATGATTATCCGTATATTAAAATCGACTTCGATTTGGATATTAAAGCAAGCGGAGAAGCAGCTAGGGAATTAGGAACATGGCAAGCGGAGAAGCTTATTAAGCTTTACATTCTTAAGGCGAAAGAGAAAGGTCTAATTGACAAATTCACTTCAAAGGTTATCGAAAGACCTTCTTTCTTCGGAACGACCGTTAAGAAGTATTCGGTAGTGTCTTTGAATAACCTAGCTATCTTAAGTACGATTTGCTCATCCTATCCTGAGATGGCGCCTATGTTCGAACACTATAAGGATTCGATCTTATCAAGTACAATCGAAATGGAAATTCAAGAACCTAAGCCAGAGGAAGGCAAAGGAAAGAAAGAAGGTGAGGGAGAAGGCGAAGGTCAACCACAGGGAGAGAAAGAAGAAGAAGGCGAAGGTGATGGTGAAGGTCAAGGAGATGGTGAAGGTGATGGCGAAGACGAGAAAGAAAGCGAAAGTGGAAGTCCGGCCGAAGGTAAAGAAGCTCCTAAAGGAAAAAGCGGTAAGTCGATACAAGGTTTAATGGGGGAGATTAACGAGAGTAAGCCATGGAGTGTAGCCGAGAGAAGTTTAACTGCATTCTCCGAAAAGCCTAAATTCACTGCCTTCGATAAAAAAGACTCAGGAGCTAGCTATCAATTCAACGCGGAGGAGAAGAGAGATTCGGAACTTTTAATCAAACTATTGGATATCAATTTCGATCCTAAGAGCGATGAGGTTAAGAACCTTAAACTCGGAAAACTTGACACATCTAAAATAGCCGAGGTCCCTGCAGGAAATCTATCGATATACAAACAGAGGGTAGAGGAACAAGATACGAAGCCTTTCTCCGTATGTATATTAGCCGATATGTCAGGTAGCATGGGACACGGAAATCGTGTTCAGTCTCAACGTCATATTATGAATACGCTTTATCTCGCAATGAGTCAAATTCTACCTCCGGATAAATTATACATCTACGGACATAGCGGAGATTACACTCCTGAGATTTTCACTTTCTATTCTCCGTACGACACCGATTACGAAAAGAATATCAAATTTTACCATAACGTACATTGGTGTCAGAATTACGACGGACCAGTTATCGAAGCTATTCACAAGAAGGTACGAGAGACTAATGACGACAGAATAATCTTCATCTCTCTATCCGACGGTGAACCTTCAGGAAACAATTATGGAGGTCAAGAGCATAACGAAGAACTTAAACGAATCCTTGAACGAGCAAGAAGAGACGAATTTGTCACGGTCGGAATTGGTATTCAAGCAGACCACGTCAAAGAGCTTTACACGTATTCGAAAGTGGTTAACGATTTGAAGCTTTTACCGAAAGAGGTATCGTCAATTATCAATCAAGTTGTTCGAGCAGAATTTCAATAACGTCTAATATCCAAAATCAAGGAGACTTCGGTCTCCTTTTTTTGTGGCCTCTGGTTTTGCCACGCAGCATCCGCAGAATTCACTGGGGAACCTCCGGAAATAGATCATGATGCATCAGCATTAATCACTGGGGAACCTCAGAAAACTAAACCTAACTAAACCTATAGGTTGATTTTTTGGAAAATTCTGGAAATCATTTTTTTAATTAGTAATGTGTTATTATATTTGAGACATAAATAAATCAAATGAATCAAGAAAAAATTCAAGTCTTAGCACAGTTAAATGAAATGATTGATCAAACCAAAGGCAAAGTGTTTATGGGCATGGTACATCAAATGTATGGACCTCTAAGAGGGCTTAATTTCATTTTAACTAATGCACAAGCAGAAGACATAATGAATTCAATTGATGAGCAAGCTATAGAGATGGAGCCAGAGTTTCAGCTTAAGCTTGCTGAAGAGATTAAAGAGGGTAAGACCCCTAGTAATCTTATTGAGCTTGTATTTAAGATTTGGACTGATACAGGACTCTCACCTAGATTGATGGTGCTACCTGAAGATTTGATTAAGGAAGCAGAAAATACTCCAGTAGAGGTAAAGAATATTGCTGATGGTCGCAAAGAGATACTTAATGTACTTCAGATGACACACAAGTTACAAGAGAAAGATGCTCACTTCTTCCGAGTGGGTATTGTTTAACCAGTAGGTTCTATTAAGTGTTTAGAATAAGCCGGGGAGACTCGGCTTTTTTTTATTCGAGACTTTTCTAAGAAATCATTTTTTTCCTCGAATAAATTTTATATAAAATCATTTTTTATATCAAGTAGAATCGTCTACATTTACTTTATACAAAACGGACAAATATGAGTAAGACGAACAAACCAAAACCAAAACCATATTATTATGAAATCGCACAAGGCACAAAGCCTATTAATAGACCAAAATAATCAAGTAACTTCTTTGGATTCATTATCTATAATCGATATGGATCACATGAAGAAAAACGAGATAACGGATAATATTTTAAATCAGATAGGGTTAAGTCGTAACGAGAAATATAAATTAATTGATTTAATAAAATTAGCAAAGACTAGGAATATTAAAATAGTTAGCTTATGTAATCATATAATGCCAGAGCACTTCAATCCTGATATGAAAGATATTGTAACCACGGATTTTAAGAAGAAGTTCTTCGGATCAGTATTATACGAGAAAAGAGAAGATGGAGCTTTCTTCCTAGATATAATAGAAATGTTAGATAATGAATATTTGCTAACACGTATGGATATCAGCTCTGAAACAGTATTAGAAGATTCGATCTTTATCACAATAAAAGGAGTTCTAATAGACGAAAAAGGAGAAGCCTCCGATAGAGAGGAGAGGATAATGACGTTGATATTTAGTAATTAACAACTAAATGTTAAAAAGTCGCTAAAAGATTTTTTTTAATAGAAAATACTCCGTAAATTTGTAATATAATAAACTAATAAACGTTAAAGATATGAACTGGCAACAATGCAAAAACTTCGGCTTAATACAAATTGATCCAAATAACAACACGATCCATTTGTACTATAGTCCTTACTGTTATAAAATTGCAGGAAGCCCTAACTTCTTAATTATCGAAAACGCTATATGGCAAGGAGATAACCTTCTAATAAGAGGCACAGACAGTTACGGAAATTCGCTTGTTTATGTTATGAACGAATTTAATAGTTACAGAAGAATAGTTTAATTTAAAAAATAAAAAAATGAACAGAAAACTCACAGTTACTTTAAGCCATACCGTAAAATTATACGCTAGCTTGAAATTTGAAGAAAAAGGGATAACACGTTTAAAAGAGGGTGAAACAGTTACTTTCGAAGAAACAGGAAAAATACACACTAATCAAGAAGGAAAAGATTGTAAAGTACTTCGCTTACGTAAAAACACACGAAACTATTATATACTAGAGGAAGTATAATCAAGATGCTGTCGTCTTGAATGCTCTGAGATTACTGCCATTATCTCAGTTCCAATCTGCCAACCCGAAAAGCTCGATTTATCGAGCTTTTCTTTTGTTCAAGGGTTTTTCATAGGTTCCCTAGAAATTTCCTGAGGAACCCCAGGGCTAAATCCAGGAATCTTTCATTATATTTGCTCTATAACAAATAAAGAATACTATGACATGCCCAATATGTTCTACTGAACATGAAAGAAAAGGAACTTATTGTTCAAAGAAATGTACTGACAAAGCATACAGAGAAAGAAAGAAGGGAAGTGCTGATGCTCCTCCGTTGGTTAAGAGAGACACAGTTAAGTTTCCTATAGTAAATATACCAAAAGAAAGTGGTGCTAAATTAAGATGGTGTAACTTCTGTGGTTCCTCCATAGAACTCTCAACTAAACTAGGCTTTTGTGATGATGAACACGAGAAAGAATACTGGACTATTGTACAGAATTCCGGTACTCTCAAGTTAAAAATTGATTCCCGTACTATAATTGAGACAAGAAGATACACTAAAGTTCAAGAAATTATAGATGCTATGATGAATCGTAATAAACATGGTGTTACTTTCTTCTAAATGAGGTACCCCCGAAACATTCACGGAGATTTCACTATAAATCACAATTAAAATTAAGTATGAAAAACCTAACATTAAACACAAGACTCATTATTATACTAGCTTGTTGTTGCTTATTATCAATATTACTTGCATGTAAGACAAAAAAGAACTCTAATTGTGATGCTTACGGTACTATTAATTGGGAAGTAAACGCAGATACTATCTCAGTGCTAAAGAATGATGAGGATTACGTAACTGATATTCCTTCTAATGGTGCTAAATCTATACACATTAACACAAACGAGAAAGGAACTTATGTATTGCTACTTAAGTCAGAAGGCACCGTCGTAGATATAAAGAAGTTTATCATAAGATAATTTCCAGGAATCATTTTTTTCTTCCTGTAGAATTTTCTATATTTGTCTTAACCAATTAAAATCTACTAATGACCACTCTAACCAAAAAACAAATCAATTGGCTCGATAAGTGTGCTAATGGCAGATGGACTCTAAACCCTAAGACTGGACTTGTTGATGTTTGTGCGGGTTTCGATTGTTACCACCAGAGACTTAAAGATTTTAAAGGTGTTAAGTTCGGAATAGTTAGTGAGAGTTTCTATTGTTATGGCAATCAGCTCACCTCACTTGAGGGAGCACCACAGAAGGTTGGTAATGATTTCAATTGTGGCTACAATTCACTCACATCACTTGTGGGAGCACCACAGAAGGTTGGTGGGTATTTCTTTTGTTACAACAATCGTCTCACCTCACTTGAGGGAGCACCACTCAAGGTTGGCGGGGAGTTATGGTGTGACGCCAATCCAGTCTCCGTGAAAACATTAGATGCAATATTTGATAAAATGCGGAAGGGTCATTCTTTTTTGTCAGCAGCAGCGAGTTTAAGAAACAAAATGAGTGAGGAAGAATGGAAATTGATTACTACTAATATTCCGGAGGCTATTCGACCTGGAGTTAGTATGCTAGCTCGGTTTGGAGCTTTTGTATAAATCATTTTTTTAATTGTAGAAAAATCTATATATTTGTCTTAACCAATTAAAACATAGGAAATGGACCCAATCAAATTAAATGCACTTAAAAAAGTAATGAAAGATATTAGTGATCTTGCTGATTTGGGTGAAGTAAACAATGACTCTCAGATAAACTTCATTGCTGAGACGATGAAGGTTGTATTATTAGCTGGTAACGATGCAGACCACGCAGAATTAATGGCTTATCATATTGAGAACTTCTTAAATGAGTTACGAATGTTAACTGGTAATAGAACAGTTGCTGAACATTTTGAAGAAAAAGAAATCTGTGAAAATTAAATATAACATAAGATACCTGATAATTTTCATATCAGCATTAGTCATTGAGATATGCTCAACTTTTTATATCAGATTTGTGTCTGAGGGTAATGCACCAGGTATGATATTCTTTGCAGCAATTAGTCCATTCCTTGGTCTACCATTCCTAGGATACATGATCGAGGCTACTAATTGGAGTGAGAGAATATTCAATGCAGTGGCACTGAGTGCAGGATACATAACAGGAACAGTAATCGTAATAACTTTAATAAAATAGTCAGGTGGCGGAATTGGTAGACGCTATGAATAAAGGTTAATAGTAAAGATAACGCGGAGTAACCTTGAAAAACCCGGTGAAAGTCCTGCTCATAAGTTATTATACAGGTTCGAATCCTGTCCTGACTATTTTTTTAGAAAATTCCACAGAATCATTTTTTTAATCAATTGATTTGTCTTATATTTATAGAGTTAATCAAATAATAAAAAAAAACATGGCAGACTTTAAAAAAATTACACATGATGATCTTAAGAAAGGTCTCAAAACGGGTTCGTACAAATTCTATTACAGAAAGGTTGGCGGATCATTACGCATTGCATTAGGAACATTGGACCTTGAACGTGTTCCTATTCTAAAACACCCTAAGGGTGGTAAAATATCCGATGCTCAAACAGCTTACTTCGATTTGGAAGTTGGCGAATGGAGATCGGTTTCGAAAACCCAAGAGATTTGGGTAGATTAAGTTTGGTTGGTTAGCAAGAAAAGCCCTTCGGGGCTTTTTTTATCATCTTAATTTTTTTCTATAATTTCCTAGAATCATTTTTTATATCAATTAGAAATTTCTATATTAGCTAAGTAAACCAATTAAATAATTAACTTATGTCAGGAAAAACAGAAACAGTTACAGAAGGCTTAGGCCTTAAAAATGATTTCTTCGAAGAGGCTGAAGGAATCGTAAAACAAAACCTTGAAAAGTACGATACCATATCGGATGCTTTAGCAGCAACAGCAGCTGAGGTCAGAGATGGTGAGCTTGGTGAGGTTGATATTAAAATCACCGCTTACGAGAAAAAACTAATCCTTGCTGGTTTCGTAATGGGGTGTATGCGTGCTTCATCTGAAGCTAAACAAAAATTGCTGATGCTCAAAATGTTGGAGGACATGAAAGGCATGGTAGCAGGAAAGGGATCGAGTAAACCACCTAAGGGACTGATCGATATGATGCTTAACGATCCAGATCTTCCGCAAGAACTTCGAGACATTTTAGGAGAAATTGAATACAACGAAGACGATGAATAATTTTTGATTGGTTATCGGAAAAGGCCCTTCGGGGTCTTTTTTTGTGGGCTAAGGTTTTTTCACGTATCTGTGGGAAGAATTCCTGAGGCTCCCCCGTGTTAAGTATCCGGAAATGTTTAATAATTTTTATGAATCATTTTTAATTAAGTAGAAAATTCTATATATTTGTTTAGTAAACCAATTAAATAAAATGATATGAATGATATGACAAAACACATTTGGGAAGGATGGACAGTTCAAGACTTTGTAGACGCGTTGGAGCCACAGTTCAGACAAATAATGTCAGGAGGTTCATGGCAATCTCCATTTAAGACAGAGCAGGAGTTAAAGCAATGGTGCATGGATAACCAACCTTATTACAAGAAACATATACCTGGTGTATTTAACCACTTTAAATCTAAAATCTAGCCTCATGACGTTAGAAGAACTAGAGCAAGAGAATGTAAAAGCTTACACAGCTTTAATTGACTTATGGTCTGAGCTCACAAGAATATCCTCTTTAAGAGCTAAGCGTGATATCGAAGATGATCTGGGATCACGCTACACTCTTCAAGAGGACTTTAATGGTATAACATTCACTGATGCACACACTGGTGATATATTCCTCTACTATAAAGGAGAAGGTTATTGGGATTCTATATAAGGGACCTCAGGAGGGGGACTTGCGTATGCGTGCGTACGCGAGAGGTTTTTATTGGAATCATTTTTTTATTTGTGGAAAAATCCATATATTAGCTAAGTAACTAAACTAAATCATTATGAAATACTTCGGAATCGCAGATGCACATGGAATTGAAAGCTTCATTAAAGGAGATCCTACTGATCCTGAACACTCAATGAATGCTATGATGCTTGATTTAAGAGCAGGTGCTAATCGTCAAAGACATGCAGTAGTATACATTGTGGATCTCTCTGAAAGCACAGCTCAGGATATTGAAGACTTATTAGAAGAAAAAGATTATGAAGGAGCTTTAGTGAGATTAAAAATGTCGGTAGAATCTTTACAGTTAACCAATCTAATAGGAGCAGAGAAGAGCTGGCGATTGATACCCAATTCTGATTTAGATCCGTATAGCTAATCGGCTCGGAACGCCTCGGAACGACCTCGGATTTACCGGGGTTTTTTTGTGGGCTAAGGTTTTTTCACGTATCTGTGGGAAGAATTCCTGAGGCTCCCCCGGTAGAAAAGTAAATCTTTCATTATATTTGTGGTATGATAAGAAGAATAAAAGTGAGATTCAATTTGTCCAGAGGAAAGAACTTCATGAAATGGAAGTGTGTCTTCCCCGATGGCACTATCGAATACTTATCACCTGATGAAGTCACACTCATTATGTCAAAGTGTAAGTTAAGTAATAATGCTAAACAAGCAGAGAAGATATTTCAAGGGGAGAACAAAACTGTGTGTGCATGGATATTATGTGAAGAGATGATAATCACTGGGGTACCTCAGGAAACACCAGTGGAGACATCCAGACTCAGATATAACCCCAGAGTGAAACCATGTTGGGATTTTAAAGAGAGTAACGTTGACGGAAAAGAGTTTGGTTGTATAGAGAGTAGAGGAAATAAACTCTATATAAATTCTTAGAAATCATTTTTTTGTTCTTGGAAAATTCTATATATTTGCATCATAACCAATTAAACAAAAAAATATGTACTCATTAGATTGCGTATACTACACTAAAACCTTCTCTACCTTAGATCAACTTATTGACGATATTATTTCGGCCGGTATGGATCCTAATTATGAAATTATGAAGGACGGTAAAGGCACAGGAGAACTAGCTATTGATCACATTGAATTTTAAATTATGACAAATAAAAAATCAGGTTGCTCGGTATCGTTACCATTTCTAACTTTAATTCTAGTTACTCTTAAGTTAACTGGGGTTATCAATTGGTCTTGGCTTTGGGTCACATCTCCGATATGGATACCTATTGCATTAGCTTTATTAATACTCTTTATTGCATTAGGTGTTGTTCTGATACTATTTGCGATAGGAGTTGATAAAGATAAGATTAAGGAAGGTTTAAATAAACTGAAAAAGTAGATATGACGGAGGACGAAAGAATGTTTGAAGCACAGAATATCGTAGATGATATCCATGACGAACATGGTTATGATGCACCATTAGGAACTATCACTTTAGAAGAAGCCAGAGATACTGTTGAAACCTATGGTTACGAAGGTGAAGACCTAGAAGAGATATCAAGAATGATTGTAGCAATCATGGAAGGAATTCTTTAAAACATTTTTTTATTATTAGAAAAATCTATATATTTGCAACATAACCAATTAACTTAACCTTATGCACAAATGTCAAAGATGTGGTACCGAAACTAATTCACACACAATGTCTATGTTTAACATGCAAGATATTTGTTTGACGTGTAAAGAAGAAGAAAGAAAGCACCCGAAGTACGATGAAGCTCGTCAAAGAGAACTTGAAGAGATTAAAAGAGGTAATTATAACTTCGAAGGAATTGGTTGGGACGCTTTAACTTACGAAGAAAGAATAGCTTGGTTCGTTAATGAGTTTTACGAAACACATATGGAATATCAAAGCTTACTCGTAACCATGAAAGATCAAGACTTAGACAACATCAAATGGTACGATGATACAATTAAAATCCCTAAATACAGACACGAAATCTAAAACTATGAAAACTTTATTATTATTAATAGGATTAGCACTAAGCTATACAGCAAGTGCACAATGGACATATAAGACTATAGACAATGGATTCGACCCTCCATATAGAATTGCTTATACAGTAGAGAATAAAGGTTCCTGGCTTAAGCTTGAAAACACTGGCGATGGGGTTTTCTTTTATATAAGCGGTGGATACACATGTGATGATGAATTAACTGTGGACTTATCTTTTATGGTCAACGGAGCTTATAAAAAATACACGTTTAATGCAACAACTTCATCTGATAGAGAGACTGTATTTTTTATTGACAATTTATTATCTGAAACTTGTCTTGCTGATTTTAAAGCATGCAGTTCTATTAAATTAAGAGTGAATGATACAACATGTGATTCTGGAATATATGAATTTAAAATGACAGGGAGTACTGCTGCATTAAACTTTGTTAGCAAACAGTGAAACACTTTATCTTCATGCTGATAGAATATATTAAATTGTCATTATGAAAACTTATTATTTAATCATCACATTATTTGCAGTTGTTGGAATTTCTCTTCTATTTTCAGAGTATCCAGTTATTATAGGAATTTCTAGTTTTGGTTTAGCAATGGGATATAATCAGGAATTAGGAATACTGAAAGAGAAAGATAAAGACAAAGAAATTTAACTTAAAATAATTAAACAAAAACCCCAAGAGAAATCCTGGGGTTTTTTGTGTGTGAAGGTTTTCTTTGACTACTTCAAATACTCTGATTACTTCAAATACTCTGACTACTTCAAAATCTTGGGGAACCCCAGGAAGTCTGATCAGACTAAACCTATAGGTTTACTTTTTGAAATCATTTTTTACTTTGTAGAAAAATCTATATATTAGCTGAGTAAACCAATTAAATAAACCAAATGGAAAAGCTAGCAGAAAAAATTAATCTTGTAATTGTATCTCTTTTACTTCTATTGGCCTCAGTGATTTTCTTCGCATCGGTAATAGGAGGTCAAGTAGTAATAGCTATCTTAGCAGGATGCTTAACTTGGATAGGCTCACGAATTTTAAAAATCACAATCGATGAATCAAGAAACTAAATCACCAATAGGGCTTTCAGTTTATAAAGGAGACTGGAAAGGAGCTCAATGGACAATCACAGGACTCGTTAAGAAGAGTGTGACTGTTAGAGAGTTTGAATCTGCTTATGACTTTGAAGAGTTTGTCCAGAATAAAATTGACAGTGAAGGTATAGAGTTTGACTCTGAGTCAGGTCAATTCTTTGCATATGCAGACAATGAAGAAAGAGCTATCAAATTCTTAAATGATATTGAAGCCTACTTTAATCAAGTTAGAAGTTTACTTACTATTTAGCCCCAGGGACCTCAGGAGGGGGACTTGCGTATGCGTGCTCGCGAAGGGGTTTTTTCACTAAATCATTTTTTAATTCTTAGAAAAATCTATATATTTACTTAAACAAAAAGATATGGGAGTGTTATTAGTTAAAGATTTTCCAAAAGAACCATGTTACGATTGTGGTGTGGCTCCAGGACAAAGACATATTAATGGATGTGATATCGAAAGATGCACTGATTGTGAAGGACAAAGACTCTCTTGCGGGTGTCCAGAATATGAAGATTACCAAAAAGAAATCAATACTGGTGTGGCTTGGGAACGAACCCGTCTAGTTGCTGAAGAGAATAATCTATACTGTAAATGGGATAAGGGTGAATGGGTTAAGTGTGATAAAGATGATGATGAAGCGATTCATGACCTTAATGCAGCAACACAATTTCTATTTAATAAATAACCAATTCGGATCGCCTCGCGGAAACGGACCTTCGGGTCCTTTTTTGTGGGCTAAGGTTTTAGTTCAAGTTTGGATCAAGTTTCCTGAGGAACCCCAGGGAAAACAGCTGTTAACAGCTGAAAACACATAAAAAACTTTTTTAGAAATTTCCAAGAAATTCCAAGAAATCGTTTTTTATATTAGAAGATTCCACTTATATTTGTCTAGTTAATCAATTAAACAACCACTTAAAACTTTTAATTATGAAAAAGGAAATGACAGCATCTCAAAAAGCAGCAAAGGCAGCTTATGACAAAGCCTACAGAGCGAAGAAAAAAGCTCAATCAATTGAAAACGCAGTGATTTTCAATGAGGACAAATTCGAAAAAGCTTTTGACCATGCAATTAGACTTTATCGAAACCTTAAAATGGAAATCACAAACTCATACAAGGCGAGTCCGGGTTCAGTTTTAAGTTTTGTTAAAATTTCTAACGAAAACAACTTAATCACTTATCGAGTTAAACGCACAGGTCGCAGAACTTTTTATACAACATCTAAAGAATTAGTTCCTGCTCAATAACCGGAATTAAATTTTAGGAAAAGGGAGTCTTCGGATTCCCTTTTTTTGTGTGGTAAGATTTCCCACGTAACTATGGGAACTTCGTGGGGAACCCCAGAGATTATCTCCAGCAGATCTCCGGAAGATCTCCAGCAGTCTCCGGGAGATAATTTGTAATCATTTGACAAAAAAGAGATGAATCACTTTGCATATTATGGATAGGAGGAACCCCACGGGTTTGAGATAGGCATTTACTTTATCCTTAAAAAAAGAGACTCTGGTCTCTTTTTTTGTAGCCTCCGGTTTTGACATAGCACTGATCAGAATTCCTGAGGTGCCCCAAGAGGATCATGTCACAGTGACCTGATTAGATTTTTCCAAGAATCATTTTTTATTTCTTAGAAAATTCTATATATTTGTCTAGTTAATCAATTAAACAAACACTCATGATAAGAAATAAGAAAGAAAAGAAAGGTCCAATAGTTATTGATTTAACTGGACCTGATGGTAACGCATTTGTCCTTATGGGATATGCTAAGAACTTTGCAAGGCAACTAGATTTAGATGCTGATGTGATTATTAAAGAAATGAAGTCAGGAGATTACGAGCACCTAATAAAAGTGTTTGATAACTACTTTGGCTCATTTGTAATACTTGAGAAATGATAGCAACTACTAAACAAGAATGGTGGAGTCTAGTGAGACAAGACCTAGCCAATTGGAATACTAAAGCCCATCCAGAGGATCGATTGAGTATACAAGACTGGATAGGCGAAGTGGGTCCAAACATTCACGGAGGTGTAGCTTTTAGAGATAGAGATGGAGATTGGGACGTAGATCTAAATGAAGATAATGAAGACACTTTTGATTGATTAACACACATGTCAAATGTAAAAGGAAAGACTCTTCGGAGTCTTTTTTTTGTGGGGTAAGTAATTTCCCACGTAACCATGGGAGAATTCTTGAGGTGCCCCAGGAACTTTAGAATCATTTTTTACTTTGTAGAAAAATCAATATATTTGCTATGTTAATCAATTAAACTAAAATTTATAAAAATGGAAGACAATATTTTCTGTACTGTAGTTAAATTAGAAACAATCACAGATTGGAATCGAAATGAAAAAAATGATGTTCGTAAATTTTTAATAATATCACAGAAGCCTTTAGAAAAAGAAAATTCATATTCTTTTATTGAAAAATTTATAACTTCTCCCCGTAAGTTTAGTTATTCTAAACCAACAGGAGAAATGACAGAAGATATCGAAACATTGGAAATTATTAATGACTCATTCCCCTGGAGGGAAGAAAATTTAGGAAAACTTGGATGTGAAATACCAATGACAATTTTTCAGGAGAAAGATAAAACTTTATTTTTTTCTGCTAATAAATCAAAAGAATTTTCCTCCGAACTATTAAAAGCAAATTTTGAAGATTTTAATGGATTGATGGTTATAAAAAAAGAAATTGAAATAACAAATGATGCTATTATTTTTAACGGAACTAAGACTAATCAACCATGTTTTAATTGGTTAAGACAAATATAGAAAAATAATATTTTAATTAATCTTTTAACTATAAAAATAAAAAGACCCTCTTGGGTCTTTTTTTGTGGGCTAAGGAAACATTTTAGGTTTTAGAACCAAACAACATCCAGACTCTGAGGTGCCCCAGGGAATCTGGATACTATTATGGTTTAAAAAAAAGATGCTATATTATAGTGGGTTTCCCAAAAAAATTGTCATATTTGAGTAAGGAAAACACATAAGCAATCTGAGGTGCCCCAGGATAATTAATCATTATTTGATATATACAATAAATAAATAAACAAAATGGAAATTAAAAGATTTGATGAATTCGTTAATGAATCACACGAATTCGACTATGATTATGATGATTTGGACGAAGGTATAATGGATGCTATTAAAAGTGCTTTTACTAAACCTAATTACAAAGACCCTAAAACAGCTAAAGATTTTGGTGCAATGGTTAACGTGGTAGCTTCTAAGTTTCCCTCTAATTTAGCTAACAGCCCAATCCTTATAGCAACTAAGTTGAGCAATTTACTCACAATGTTTCTTAACAAACAAGGTCCTTTCAAGGATAGAACAGGAGCAGCAGTTCCTAAACCTGTACCGATGTTAGGTAAAGGTGGTGTTGCTAAACCAGTTGCAGGTGCTAAACCAGTTGCAGGTGCTAAACCAGTTGCAGGTGCTAAACCGGTTGCTAAAAAATAACTTCATAACTAATTTAAAAAGACTCTATAATAATAGAGTCTTTTTTTGTGAACCAAGGTTACAGTAACTAGTCTGATGTAACCATCAGGAGGTACCCCCGGCTTATATCAGAATATATCATGTGAATATATGAAAGTGTTCCTGTGGTTCCCTAGGTGATCTTCATTCTTCTTCATCTTTCATTTCCCCTGGCTCCTCCCGGGGGACGAGCGCGTACGTACGTGCGTACGAAGGGTATTTCTATGAAAATCCCAGAAATCATTTTTTAATTTAAGAGATTTAATTTACATTAGCTAAGTAAACCAATTAAATGATTAATATATGCCTACTACAGACACTTTTTATGTGAGAACAAAGGATAACAAGGTAAAGAAACCAAAAGCTCCTTCACGAGAATATTTTGTTGCTGGATCAAAATATGAAGGACAAGCTAAATACTTCATAGAGGTGTTTGGGTATAACCACGAGGAAACTGCTAAGAAGGTCAGAGATATGGTTGACCTAGCAGGTATGCAAGACAAAATATTCACTATTAAAGTGAGCACTAGATAGACACTTTTGATTGATTAACACTTATCAGATGTAAAAGGAAAGACTCTTCGGAGTCTTTTTTTATTTAAAAAGATTCGGATCGGATTCCGCGCCGAGCCCGTGCGTCTCACCTGAGGAACCCCAGCAAGCAAGAATCGTGTAGGTGCCTCAGAGAATCCCCTAAATCTTTTTTTAGAAATTTCCAAGAAATTCCAAGAATCATTTTTTATAAAGTAGAAGATTCCATATATTTGTAATGTTAATCAATTAAACAAAAACTTAAAAAAACAAATTATGAAAAACTCAATTATGACACCAGAACAAAAAGCAAAAAAATCCACTTACAACAAAGCGTACGCAGCAAAGAAAAAAGCAGAAATGGTTGCTCCAAAGTTTGATGATTTCTTAAGCGAATTGAAATTCGAAAAAGCATTCGACCACAAAGTTCGTTTATATAAAAATTTAAAAATGGAATTGGAAAATTCTTATTGTGCAACTCCTGGTTCAGTTCTAAATTTCACACAAATTAAAAATGAAAATAATTTAATTACTTTCAGAGTTTTAAGAACTGGTCGCCGCACCTTTTACACAACTTCAAATGAATTGGTAAACGCACAAGCATAATTTTAATTCAACAAAAAACAAAAGAGGAGTCTTCGGACTCTTTTTTTGTGGGCTAAGGTTTTGGATTTGGCTATGGAGAATTCTTGAGGTGCCCCAGAGAGAATCACCTATTAATCACCTATTAGAAATCATTTTTTTCTTGGTGTGATAATTCTTATATTTAGGCCTTCATTTTTTTAAATCACTAAAAAGAATCTTTCCAAAGTAAGCATTATAAGGTGCCCCAGAGATAAAAATAGTACTATGAAATAAATCTTCTTAACTTCTTGAGGTGCCTCCTTGTGAATCAGCTGAGAGAATGTCAACTTCAAAAATGCTAATTAAATCAGCTGTACTGAGTCTTTTTTTCTCTGCAAAGTATTCAACTGCTTCTTCAAAATTATGACATCTAACACTACTAATAGTCTCTCTATCCTTAGTTAATAATCTGTACTCTTCCATAAATCTTACCCTTGATTGTTGTTTAATAATGTGTCATGAATCTCCTGATCTCCAGTGATTCTTCTATAAGCATATTCCCAATGATCTTTTATACACTTGTACTTATGCTTATCCTGTGACTTCATCTTATTAAGTTGCTGGTAAAATCTCTCTTCCAGTCCTTGCGAGTGAACCTCCTGGTAAATCTCATAGAATACATCTTCGTGTGACATAAAATTTGATTAGATCATTTATATATCTATTTGACCCGCTGAGGTGCCCACAGAAACCCACATTATCCTAAATCTTTTTCTACATTTTTCCAAGAAATCGTTTTTTACTTAGTAGAAAATTCTATATATTAGCTAAGTAAACCAATTAAATAAAAACAATTATGAAATTAAGAACCTTAGAAATCGCAATGGGAGTTTGGGCAATCGGATTAGGACTAATGTTAGTAGTGGCTTTCTCCTATACTATTTGGTCAATGTGTACAGGTAACTACACAGGAACTGCATGTAGAGAGTTCTAAATTTATTTCTTCCCAATGCAAAGCCTAGGCAACTAGGCTTTTTTTGTGTGCTAAGGTTTCAAGTTGCTTCTAAGTTGCTGCCAGAAGGCACCTCATTAATAGAGAGTAGCTAGCATTATACAATCTTGCATCCTACCCGAAGGCACCTTATTAATAGAGAGTAAGCATGTATTTTATATACTTACTCTATGGTAAAGTAAAGAAGGCACCTCAGATAGAGTGAAGAGAAGAGGATTTAATCAGAATCACTCTATGGTAAAGTAAAGAAGGCACCCCAGTAAGGATACATAGTACTATGTCATCTGATTATAGTACTTTGTATAGACTCCATTGATATTATTAATCTTCCAAGAAATTCTAAGAAATCATTTTTTATATCTTAGAAAATTCCATATATTTGTCTAGTTAATCAATTAAACAAATCAAATGAAATCAAAAATTCAAATTATAAATATTAGAACACAAATTCTTATATCAGACCTATTAAGAATATGGTCACACATATCACAAAACTAAAAAAAATTCATTTTATTATAATGGGGGTTATAATAAAAGAGAAAGAGGACTTAGGTCCTCTTTTTTTGTGCACCAACTCTTCATAAGAAATCATTTTTTTATTCCAAGAAAACCCCTTATATTTACTTCATGAACAAACAGCTACTACTAAAGCAAGTTAAGACACTCCTAGCAGGCTATGACATCCTAGAAGGCCAAGATTACATCTTCTCCCTCCAGGGGCCTACTGTGATACCTACCATCAAAGGCACCTCTAAAATCACCCCACAAATTCACAAAATTCTTAAGGGCCTAAAAGTGGAAGTCCTCTAACTTAAAATTCACCCCAAACCCCAAGGGCCACATGTGGCCTTTTTTTGTGGACCTATGTTTCCTATGAAGACAAGATAGGATTCTTGAGGTACCCCAGAAGTAATAGACAAGTCAAGTTAGTAGAGATGCATTGCAGCCCTGAGGCACCTCAGGCAAACTAAGAGAATAGCCAAAAAAAGCTGAAAATCACTCTTTTTTCATCCCCCAGGGCACCCCCGTTAAAACACACGTTTTTTAGTGAAAACAGGTGATTTTACCCCTCTTTCTAAGCCCCCTTTTTACCCCCCTAAAACAGTGATTTTACCCCCCCTAAAACTCAAATTCAATGGCCCGGGGGCTATATGAAAAAACACCCCCCGGTCCTGGTCTGGCGAATTTTTATTGACCTCAAAAATCAATGTTTCTAGGGATTCGACCCCAGTACTTCACCGGGATATCTAGGACTTACCCCTGTACTCTCTTCTCTCTCTATGTGATATGTGTATATGGAGGGGGAGGGTCCTAAAAAGTGGATTGGTTCTAAAACCTAATTTTTTTTCCTGGTAGAAACTGTGCCCTCCTAGGGGTTCGCCTCGTTATATGGATATATAATAGAAAAACTAAAAGACATGGCACTACTTGATACTTTCCAAGGAGGTATAATCGTATATTATCTTCAAGTCGGAGATCCTGGATACATTTCTCCAAATAATAATGGACTAATAGTTTGTCCTAAATTATTAGGCACTGCTGGTTGGGGATGTGCTACAACCTATATAGATGTTCATAATACTGCTATTGGTACTGGTAGTGCTAATACAGCTGCTATAGTGGCTGGATGTACTCAAGCGGGTATAGCTGCAAAGATATGTTCCGACTTAACATCTGGAGGTTATTCAGATTGGTATCTTCCATCAAAGGATGAATTAAATAAAGTGTATCTTCAAAGAAATGCCTCTGAATTGGCTTTCTTAAATAACTATGCTGGTTATTGGAGTTCTTCTGAAGGTCAGGTCAATATAGATGATACAATATGTTACACTGCATTGGGTCAATTATTTGCTGAGCCAGCTGCTGACACATATGTGTCTGCTTTTAAAGGCACCACTTATGAAGTGATTGCTATGAGGTCTTTCCAAATCGCCTAAGGGGGAGGGCCCTAAAATTGTGTGTGGTTCTAAAACCTAATTTTTTTTTCTGGAGAAATCTATGTGCTCCTAGGTTGCGCCTTGATTATGATATATAGGAGGTATGTATAACGGTAATAACTTTGTCATAGATGCAATTGGATTAGAGATCTTCTATAAGGATCTTCCTTATGGTAAGACATGGTCACAGTATCAATCTTTGTGTCTAGCACTTAAAGGTGATGGATGGAGACTTCCCACAATAGAGGAACTTTCTTATATGTGTACTCTAAGTCAATTAGGGGTTCTTGGATTTTCAAATGAGTACTATTGGTCATCTGAATTAACACCTAAGGTTAGTCACCCGCAAGTTTATGTGGGTCATAGAGAATGTGTGTATTTTCCTGGTGGTGCTAAGGCTTTTCAGAATAGTACTAGTATTGGTATTTGCGCTAGACCTGTTAGAACAGTTTCTTTATAAGGGGGGAGGGCCCTAAAATTCGGATTTGTTTGGTTTTGAAATTTTTACGTGCGTAGAAAATCATGGAGTTCCTAGGCTCATATATGAATTTCTGTGTATCATTTTTTATCTACTAGGAATAGTCTTAATCTTGGATATATAAACAAAACAATTAAATATGAAACA